>Ga0070733_10000066_pt1 | contig 99665 bp, 63 predicted proteins | sample Coa_R1_9_FD_66450 | JGI IMG/M metagenome (GOLD analysis project Ga0070733, IMG submission 66450) | Surface soil microbial communities from Centralia Pennsylvania, which are recovering from an underground coalmine fire - Coalmine... | ecosystem: Environmental > Terrestrial > Soil > Unclassified ...
ATTGTTCTTCGACAGCACTTTGGTGATCGCCGCCGTCAAGGTGGTCTTGCCGTGATCGATGTGCCCGATCGTCCCGATATTCAGGTGCGGCTTGCTGCGCTCAAATTTTTCCTTCGCCATCGCTTACTATCCTCACTCGCTCAGATTCTTTGCTTTCCTGCATTCCGCCTAACGATGGAGCGGGGGACGGGATTCGAACCCGCGACCATCTGCTTGGAAGGCAGAGACTCTACCCCTGAGTTACCCCCGCCCAGCCACAACTAACTTCGCAAATCTGGAGCCTGGGACCGGGATTGAACCGGTGACCTCGTCCTTACCAAGGACGCGCTCTACCAACTGAGCTACCCAGGCGCAACTGGTTCGCTCTGGCCGATTCCCTCTTCCAATTCCAACATGCGGTTCTTCCGGAAATTTCCTGCGCTCGCGCTACTCTGCGCTTGCAACAATTTCCCCAGCTCTCGCGGCGCAATGGTGGACGGGGGAGGATTCGAACCTCCGTAGCCCGCAAGGAGCGGCAGATTTACAGTCTGCTGGTTTTAGCCACTCACCCACCCGTCCCGCACAACCTCAGCCACGGGACTTGACGCGCCGGTCCCGAACGGGGCACTTCGCAACGCAGAAAGGGCTCGTGCCCGAAGACACCAGCCCGTTCATTTTTTAATGCGAGGAATCCGTCTGACCCAAACCCAAAATCCCAATCCTCAAAAAGTCAGCTGGCGGAGGGAATTGAACCCCCGACCCTCTGATTACAAATCAGATGCTCTACCAGCTGAGCTACGCCAGCATAGCTAAACTTGGCGAATTTATCACGCGGGCAATAAAATTGCAAGGGCTTCTCAATCGTAGGCACGATTCATACCATACCGCCCGCTTATTATCTTACCTTCTCTAACTTTACACCATCTCCCTGCAAATTTATACTGGGAAAGCCAACCTATGAAACGCATCCTTGCTGCCATATTTGTTGCCTGCATCATGGTTGCGGTTGCCTTCGCTTATTTCCATCATCGTCACGTCGAAGCGCAGCGCCAGGCATTCGACGCCTCCTCCCCTATCTTCACGAATATTCCGACTGCCGCCAAGCCGGCTTTGCCCCGCGGCAGCGCGCCGGATTTAGTTCAGCAGTTGCCCGGCGGCGCGCACGCCGTGGTTTTCGCTGATATGGTCGAACTGCGCGCCTCGTCTTTTGCGAATGAGCTTGCCTCGCTCGCGCCCACCCCTGCGCAGGACCCTTCCTACACCAATTTTGTGCGCGCCACTGGATTTGATTACACGCGCGATCTCGACCGGGTCGCTGTCGCTCTCTGGCCACAAACTTCGCCGACTTCCGTTCTTGCTCTCGCGCAAGGCCGCTTCGACGAAGCGAAAATCGAACGTTACGTTTTGCGCTCCGGACGCCGCGTCAAAATTAACGGCACCTACGTGTATGAAGTCCGCGCGCAAAATTCACCGCGCCTGGTGCGTTTTGCTTTTTTGAATCCCCACGAAATTGCGCTCGCCGACGGTCCCGCCATCTCAGGAGTTCTCGGACCTGAGCGTATCCGCCTTGACCCGCCAATGGCCGCCCGCGCCGCGGCCGTTTCCCGCGCTCCCATTTACCTGGTTGCTCGTACGCAGGACTTGTCAAAAGATCTCGGCGTTGACGCCAGCAAATCCGCGCAGCTCGCGCGCCTTTTGAGCAGCGTTCACGCCATCTCCGCTGCTGGCCAGCCCGCCGGTAAAAACCTGAACATTTCCGCATCCGCGGAATGCGATTCCACAGTTGATGCCTTCGAACTTTCAACCACTCTGCAAGGTCTGCTCTGGATGGGCCGCGCCGCCCTTGCCGACCCGAAAACCCAGCAGCAGATCGGCCCGCAATGGCCCGCTCTCGATGCAGCCCTCAAAGCCGCAGACATTTCACACGACAGCAATTTCGTCCGCTTGCGCCTGCAGCTCACTCCGCAAATGCTCCACGCCGCCGCAGCCTCATCCGCAAACGGCGTGCCGCAGAGATAACACATTCATTTTTGTGATTTTTTAAATTTTCAGAGGTCTATTTCAGGAGAACTGCAAATGGAGAACCGCGAACCCGCCGTCACGCGAGCCTGAAGAACTAACCCCCGCCTGATATTGTGCCGCCCGCATCCACTCGCCGCAGATACGGCAACGGATTTACTGGCGTGTTGTTGATGCGAACTTCAAAGTGAACATGCGGGCCAGTTGCGCGCCCGCTCTCGCCTTCCTGCGCAATCACTTCTCCGCGCTTCGCGCGCTCGCCTACCTGCACGTCGTACGCCGCCAGATGCGCATACCACGTGGTGATTCCAAATCCATGATCGAGAATCACTACACGTCCGTAACCTTCGCGCCTGCCCGTCCACGTTACCACGCCATCGGCCGCCGCACGCACACCGTCGTCATAATGCGACGCGATGTCCAATCCAGTGTGGAATTCGCCTTCTCCATCGAACGGATCCAGCCGCTCCCCAAACGGGCTGGTGATTCGTCCCATCACCGGCCAAAGCGAAGGAATAAATGACGCGTTTGACAGTTTCCCTGGCGAGAAGCGCATTGCTCCAGTGGACATCAGCATCACTGCCGCGGCATTCTGCTGCAGGAAGCCAAATTCATCCGCTGTCTGCCGATACGCCGCGTTCGATTCCGCCGAACTGTTGCTCATCTCAAATGGAGTGTCCGCCACACGCGTCAGCCCGTACGCAGCCGCCACATCGCTGGCGAGCGACTGCAATGAATTCAGCCGCTCGTTCGCGTCCTTCACTTGCGTTTGTAGCTCTTGATATTGCTTGGTCAGCGTGCTTTGATCCTTCACCAGCGAGTTATACGCCGAGGCTTTCCATAGCATTCGCGAATACGAACCCACCGCCGCCGTCACGGTCACGCCTCCCACTACGGCGAGGATGGCCAATACGTGCAGGGCATAATGCGGCACGCGCATTCGGCGCATCTTCCCCGAATCCGTGGAAGCAATAAAGAATGTGTAATATTTACTTCGCATGATTCCAGCTTCAAATTCGGAACTTAATTTTTGCGCTGGATGAATGACCGCTTGCCAAACTTGCGGTCTGCGCGATGCCTATAACGGTTTGAACCGGGAGACTCGGTTCGAAACCCGGTCGCAATATAAGTGCTGCCCTCTCTCGAGTCAACCTTAAACTTCAGTCGCCGGGCGCGGGCCGTTGGCTTTATCCTCCGGATCGCCTTTATAATCCGGCAGGCAGAAATCTCCTCTGCCGCTAGTTATAAGCGATTGCCTATGCCAATTACAACTGGTCAGAAGAACAGGGAAGCTCAGCTGATCGATAGGCTTGTGCAAAAGATTCCATCCATTGGACATGCCGGCAATCGCGCTGGGGTGCGGTTGGGAATCGGAGACGACGCTACGGTACTACGCCCTTCGGCGAAGACTGAATGGGCACTGAGCTGCGATTTCACCTTGGAAAACGTCCATTTCCGCGATGCCACTCATTCGCCTCTTTCCATTGGTTATAGATGTCTGGCCCGCGCCACCAGTGACATCGCGGCCATGGGCGCCCGCCCGCGCTATTTCCTTCTGGCACTCGCCCTGCCAGCCAGCAAGACCGGCAAATGGCTCGGCCTTTTCGCTTCGGGAATGTCCCGCGCTGCTCGTGAATTCAATATGCGCCTCATCGGCGGCGACATCTCCCGAACTGCGTCCGTGGCCATCTCGATTACGGTTCTTGGCGAAATGTCCGCCGGACTTGCCATTCCACGTTCCGGCGCTAAACCCGGCCACCTTATATATCTCACCGGAACTCTTGGCGCAGCGCAACTTGGACTCGAAATCCTTCTTCGCGGACTAGCCGGTAGGCCCTCGCTGAAAAAATACCTTCGGCCCCACCTTTGTCCGCGAATTCCCATCGCTTTTGCCCAAGTTCTTGCGCGCCGCCGCATTCCGTCAGCCATGATGGACATTTCCGACGGTCTTTCCACCGACCTCGCTCGCCTCTGCGCTTCCAGCGGCGTTGGCGCGCGCATTTGGTCCGACAAACTTCCAAACATCAGAATTCCCGCCGGGCTCACCGGCCAAAATCTCGACCCGCTCCGACTCGCGCTCCATGGCGGAGAAGATTACGGCCTCCTCTTCACCATCCCGCCCAAATCCGCGCCTCTCCTTCGCTCGATCGCCGGCAAAAGAACTCGAGTTACCCACATCGGCGAAATTACGCGCACCCGCAAAGTCCTCCTCGTTCACCCCGACGGCCGCGAATCGCCACTGCCCTCCAAAGGTTGGGACCCCTTCCGCTGAGCGTCCGAAGCGTTATATTTTTGCTTGGAGCAAATCGGCCTAGGACTAATTACTTGATGCGCCATGTTTGAGTTCGGGTGTAGCCGGTTTGGCGAGCGCGGCAGGCCTCCCTGCTCGGCGTGGAGCAGGAAGAAACAAAGGAAGGGTTGCACCGGGCTTAACAGTCCGTGCTGATGCAGGAAGCGATAAAAGACCGGGCGAAGCGGCCTTGCCCAGAGTAGCAGTCACGCTCGGCGCGCCATGAGGAATCGCTGGCTTGTCCGGCGGCTTCACTAGAGGCTGGGGCGTGGATCGCTTGTTTTGAATTCCCTGCTCGGTTGTGTCCGCTGGCGGCGCCGTATCCGGCACATCCACCTGCTCATTCGCCGACTTTACCAGCTCTTCCAGCGGCGTTACGTTCGGAAAACTTTCCACCGGCATTCCTTTGCTCGCGTGTTGCATGAATTGCAGCCAAATGGGCAGCGCCGCCCGCGCGCCCGTTTCTCCTTTCCCGAGTGAGCTTTTCGGATCATCGAATCCCACCCACACTCCCGTCGTAATCTGCGGCGTGAACCCGATGTACCACGCATCAGTGAAATCGTTCGTCGTTCCGGTTTTGCCTGCCGACGGCCGGCCCAGCGCCTTCGCGCGCACGCCAGTGCCAAAATTCACCACGTCCTCGAGCATCGCCACCATCGTCCGCGCCACATCCGGCGGAATCACATCCGTCACCTGCGGGCGCGTCTCCTCCAAAATCGCGCCGTCATAAGAAGTCACCCGCCGAATCATGTGCGCCTGGATGTGAATCCCGTCATCCGGAAAAGTCGAAAAAGCCGAAGTATGCTCCAGCAGGGTCAAATCTGCCGCGCCCAGCGCCAGCGGCAAATACGGCGGCAGTGGGCTGGTGATTCCAAACTTACGGGCATTGTCAATCACGTTTTGAATCCCTACGTGATTCAAAATCCGCACGGCCGGCACGTTGCGGGAATCCGCCAGCGCTCGCCGCAAGCTGATGCGTCCCTCGAACGTGTTGTCATAATTGTGCGGCGAATAGGCGACACCGCCACTGGTGTACGTCACCGGCTCATCCAGCACCGTGTCGAACGGCGTCATCCCCTGCTCCAGTGCCGTCGCGTACACGTAAACTTTGAACGAACTGCCCGTCTGCCGCATCGCTTGCACCGCGCGGTTGTATTTCGATGCGTCGAAGCTATACCCGCCCACCATGGCTTTGATTTCGCCCGTGGCGTTGTCAATTGCCAGCAACGCCGCTTGCGCCGCAGGCACTTGTTCGAGCTGCACTTTCGCCGTGCTGCCGTTCACACTCTCAATCAGCAAATTCGCCAAATCCCCGACGTGCAGTAGCGCCTCCGGCGATTTTTCGCCCGTCCACGCAAAATCCGGTGCGGTGATCACCGCGCGATACGGCCCGATTTTTGCGACGGCTGCGCGTTTGTCCACCGCCACAATTAATCCGGTGACGTAATCCCCAGGTTGAATCGGCTCGCGCCAGTCCGCCGATTCATAACTTTGCAAAGTGCCCAGATGCTGGTGAAAAATATTTGGCAGGTTGCCGCGCCACCCGTGCCGCCGGTCATATGCATGCAAACCATCGCGCACTGCTTGCACCGCATCCCGCTGCATCCGCGGATCCAAAGTGCTGTAAACGCGCAGGCCGTCCTGGTGCACCGCCTGCGGCCCGAATTGCCCCTCCAGCTTCTGCCGAATGTCTTCCACGAAGTACGGCGCAATCGTATTGTTCTGCGGGTATGTAATGTTTAAACCCAGCGGCGCTTGCTGCGCGGCTCTCGCTTCTGCCTTGGTGATTTTTCCATTCTCCGCCATCAAGTCGAGCACCAGGTTCCGCCGCTCCAGCGCGCGCTTCGGATAGCTCGTCGGCGAATAGATCGGTCCGCGTATCATTCCCGCCAGCAACGCCGCTTCCGGCAAAGTCAACCCCTGTACCGGCTTGCCAAAATAAAATTCCGACGCAGACTCCACACCGTAATTCCCGTTCCACAAATACACTTGATTGCAGTACATAGTGAAAATCTGCTGTTTCGTGTAATGCCGCTCAATTTGCACCGCCAGCATGGCCTCTTCGATTTTTCGCCGGTAACTGCGGTCCGCGCGATTCAAGAAAAGTCCGCCGGCCAGCTGCATGGTGATCGTGCTTGCGCCCTGCACAATACGATGGTGAATAAAATTCGCCCACGCTGCTTCTGCCACGCGCGGAAAATCAATTCCCCAGTGCTCCATGAAGTGTCGATCTTCCGTCGAGATAATCGCGTCCCGCAGAATTTTGGGAATTTGGTCGTAGGTCAGCAGAATCCGCCGTTGCAGCGCGAAACTCCCAATCGAAGAGCCGTCGTCCGCGTAAAGCTCCGTCACTACATCGGGTCGGTAATTTTCCAGCTCCTGAATCTCCGGCAGATCGCTGCTGTACACAAACAGCAGTCCCACCGCCGAGCCCACGGCGATAGAACACAGCAGCAACAGCACAATCGCCACGCGGCTGAATATTTTCCCTCCCGCAATCCGCATCAGCCCTCGCGGCTTGTTGTCGTAGTGCAGCACTTCATTGTCTTCGGCGCTGCGTCGCGCGTCTTCATCCTCTGCAGCCTTATCGCGCGGCGTTTCGCCTCGCGGAATCTCATCTCTCCTCATCTCACGGCGTGCGATCTCGCGCGATAACCGCTCATCCCATCGGACTTCCTCCTGTTGCGCGCCATTCGGCGACACGTCGCGCTCAATATTTTCATCGTAAGGAGTTTCGTCCTGCGGATTTAGGCCCTGCGACCGTTCGTCCTGTGGCTTGTCATCATGCGGCATTTCAAATCAGTCCCTGCGGCCCTGTTATTCGTTTCTCTCCAATTGTACTGCCTGCGCCAGAACGCGCAACTTGCGCGGGCTGAGTTGTGGCCGAACAGGACACGCCACCCATAGGCCGGACTGTCCAGATCTGCTATATTGCCAAAATCAGAATGATCTGTTTCTCGGCTCGGTGAGCCTTCATGAAGCCTGGGCACAAAATCGTAATGCTAACCTTCGCTCTGATTGCTCCCTACGTTGCCGTCATGATACTCCTCATCGCTCGATACCCGCCGAACAATATACCCGAGTGGATCCCGTTGGTCGGCGGCTGTTACATGCTCGCCACAATTCTTCTCCTGGGCGTGTACGGCAAGAAAATTGCGGGCCGCTCAAGAACGCCCGTCCAACCATCACGCACATCTGAACGAATGTGGGTCACAGTCGGGATGCTGTTTATCACGTATCTGCTGGTGCTCTGGTTTTGCTTCTTCGTTTATGGCACCTTCGAATTCTTCAAAGGAGAAATTCCCACAAGCCGCGCAGTCCCTACAGGCATACTTCTTCTTGCTTTTATGCTGACTCTTGGGTGGCCAACTTTTCGGTACTGGAAATTACGGCTCACGAGAAAAAGTCGGCAACAGAACCGAGATGTTCAGTCCGCCACCACGGCATCCGCTTCGATTTCCAGCAGCATCTCCGGCGAAACCAGCCCGGTCACTTCCACCATCGAGCACGCGGGACGAATCTTCCCAAAAACCTCTCCATGCGCGCGCCCAATCTTCTCCCACTCCTTAATATCCCGGACGAAAATCCGCGTCCGTACCACATGCTCCATCTTCGCGCCCGCCTTCGCCAAGGCCGCCTCGATATTTTTCAGAATCTGCACCGTCTGCGCGTACGCGTCCCCTTTGCCCACAATTTCGCCTTTTGCATCCGTCGCCGTCGTGCCCGAAACCCAAATTTGCGCGCCCACTCTCACCGCCCGCGAATATCCCACCACCGGCTCCCACGGCGTCCCGCTCGAAACATTCTGTCTCTCCATCTCCTGCCTCCGTTACACCAGTTTCTGAAATTCCTCCAGCGTCACGCCGAGCTGCCTCAGAATTTTGAAGAACAACGGCGGACCAATCTCGCGCCGCCATGCAGCGGAATCATCACTGCTCTTCCGTCAGGATGATTCCAGCGCTCGTGGCTTCCTGTTTGTCTGGTTTTCGAAAATCCCAATTTTCGCGCTGCGTTTTGTAACTGCCGTGCGGTCGCGCTAGGCATCACGCGTGGAGAATTTCAGTGGTATCGGCGGACAGAGGAATTCCTTTTTCCGAATACTCGTCAGCAATCATCTGAAAAACTTTCGTCAATTCCCCCAGCGCCTGTTCGCGCGTCGGCATCAACGCGTAACAGCCCGGAATGGCCGGCACTTCCGCACCCAGGAGCCATCTTCCTGGCGATAGAGAACCGTTTTGTAGTCTTCCAGCCGCATAAGCTCTCGGAATCTCAACTATACCTCAAATCCGCCATGTGACATCTCCGCTTCTTCGCCAGCAACATCGCTCGATGCCTTCTGGACTTCGCTCCGCAAAATCCGTAATCTGGCGCTGACGTATTTCGAGGTCGCCGCGCGCTATGCTCTGCAAAAACATTCTCGAAGCCATTGGCAACACGCCGCTCATCCGTATCAACCGCCTCACCAAAGATATTCAAGCGCAAGTCTATGTCAAAGCCGATTACTTGAATCCCGGCGGCTCCGTAAAAGACCGCATCGGCACCTGGATGATTGACGAAGCCGAACGCAAAGGCCTGCTCAAGCCCGGCGGCACCATCATCGAAGGCACTTCCGGCAATACCGGCATGGGCCTCGCGCTGGTGGCCGCAGTGCGCGGCTACAAAATCGTTTTCACCATCACCGACAAGCAATCGCGCGAAAAAATCGACCTGCTCAAGGCCTTCGGCGCCGAAGTCATCGTCTGCCCTACCGCCGTTGAGCCAGACGACCCCCGCAGCTACTACTCCGTCGCCAAAAAACTCGCCCGCGAAATTCCGAATTCGTTTTACCCCAATCAATACGAAAATCCCATGAATCCAGAAGCCCACTACCGTACCACCGGTCCGGAAATCTGGCAGGATACCGAAGGAAAAATCACTCACTTCGTCTGCGCCATGGGCACTGGAGGCACTATCAGCGGTGCGGGTAAATTCCTCAAAGAAAAGAATTCCGCTGTGAAAATCGTCGGCGTGGATCCGGTCGGCTCGCTCTACTACGAGTTCGTCAAAACCGGCAAAGTCGGCAAAGCGAAAACCTACGTCGTCGAAGGTATCGGTGAAGACATTTTCCCCGCCACCATGCACTTCGACGTGCTCGATGACGTCTTGCAAGTCACCGACGAGGAATGTTTCGTCTGGGCCCGGCGCCTAGCCAAGCAGGAAGGCATTTTCACCGGCGGCTCCGGCGGCGGCTGCGTTTCCGCTGCGTTGCGCCTCGCCCGCGAACTGAAAAAATCCGATTGCGTCGTCGCCTTCCTCCCCGACACTGGCATGCGCTACCTCAGCAAAATTTACAACGACGGCTGGATGCGCGAGCACGGCTACGTCGAGTCCGAAGTTCCACTATGCGCCGCCGATGTTGTCCGCGTCAAAATGCAAACCGGAAAGCATCGCGAACTCATCGTTGCCCGTCCCTATCAAACCGTTTTCCACGCGCTACACACCATGCAGCAGCAGGACATTTCCCAGTTGCCCGTCTTCGAAGAGGAAAATCCTATCGGCACCATCTACGAAGATCAAATCCTGAATCTCGCGCTGCAGGGCAAAGACTTGCGCAAATTGGTCATTCGCGAAGTTATGGGCGAGGCTCTCCCGCGCGTTCCTTCCGATGCGCCGGTCGAACGTGTCACGCAGCTCCTCGGCCGCGAAGGCCCTGCTGTCTTCGTCGAAATGTCTAACGGCAAATTCGAAATCCTCACCAAGTTCGACCTCATGGACACCATCGCCAGTCTCATGGAACAAAAGCGCTAGAAAATTTCTGCTTGTCACTCCCAACATGCCCACACGCCGGGTTCTCAGCCTGCATACTTCGCCCTCCGAAGCGCAGAATCGCGTCTCCTGCGAATCTTGCGGCTTCTCGCCTTTACCTGTCACCCTGCATGCCCGGGACATGAAAAATTGGAACTCGACCGAACTCACAAAAGGAAAGGGAGGATGCCATTTCTAATCCGCTGAACTTCGCGATTTTTTTTTAGAAAACAAGCGCACTTCTGGACACTTCTTTTTTTACCGGGAAAGGATCCGACCCGAAAAGTGCTTGCTCGGGCGGGGGAAAAAGGTATATGGATATATTTTAAGCCTTGCTGCGAGTGGATGGGCGAAATGGCTTTTGCAGTAAACGTTTTCTCAACTTTGAATCGCTTCGAGGATCGGACGACTGCGGAACAAGTGAGGACGTCATGACAATTTGGAATGAGGAGCTTTCGCGGAGGAAGTTTCTGGCGGGAACGGCGGCTGCTACAGCGCTCGAACTGCTTCCCAAGCCGCTCCGTGCATTGTCGAAGCCCTCTACCGCTGCCGCTGCTGCTCCGCCCCAACAGCGTCGCCACCCCGATTTTTTGCGTGGCGTCACCCCCAAGGTCGAACCGTTCCCGATGAAACAGGTCCGCCTCGCCGCCGGCCCGTTCCAGGAAGCGATGGAAATCAACCGGCAATACTTGCATACGATTCCGAACGACCGGCTGCTTCACATGTTTCGCCTGACTTCCGGTTTGTCCTCTTCTGCCGAGCCGCTCGGCGGCTGGGAAGCGCCCAAATGCGAATTGCGCGGCCATTTCGCGGGCGGTCATTACCTCTCGGCTTGCGCGCAGATGTATGCCAGCACCGGCGACGAAGATTTGAAGAAAAAAGCCGACGCGATGGTAACGGAATTGGCCGCGTGCCAAAAGGCCAACCAGACCGGCTATTTAAGCGCTTTTCCCGTGGAGGAATTCGACCGGCTGCGCGATGGCCGGCCGGTTTGGGCGCCCTTCTACACCATCCACAAGATTATGGCCGGGCATTTCGATATGCATCGCCACACCGGCAATGCGCAAGCTCTCGAAACAGCAGAAAATATGGCCCGATGGGTCGGCGGTTGGACTGGGCCGTTAAGCGAGGACCTAATGAGCCGCGTGCTGGAAGTCGAGCACGGCGGCATGTTCGAAGTGCTGTGCAACCTGGCCGCAGCGACCAGCAGATGGCAGCTTCTCGGGACGGCGCATCGGTTCGATCAGAAGCAGTTTTTCGATCCGCTGGCCGAATACAAAGACGAATTGCGAGGCCTGCATGCCAACACGAACATCCCCAAGGTGATCGGCGCTGCCCGCTTCTACGAGCTTACCGGCGATCACCGCTACCAGACGATTTCGTCTTACTTCTGGGAAGAAGTCACCAAGCGTCGCTCGTATTGCACCGGAGGCAACAACGACGGCGAATATTGGACCACTCCCGCCGGCGATTTGTCTCATACGCTGAACGAATGGAATGAAGAATGCTGCACTGGCTACAATATGCTCAAGCTATCGCGTCACCTTTTCTCCTGGAGCGCTGATCCGGGAGTGATGGATTTTTACGAACGCGTCCTATTCAACCACCGTTTGGGCACGCAAGATGACCAGGGGATGAAAGGTTATTTCGTTCCGCTCGGCTCAGGCTACTGGAAGTATTACAACTCGCGCTGGGATTCGTTCTGGTGCTGTACGGGAACTGGAGTCGAGGAATTCTCCAAATTTACCGACTCGATTTATTACCACGATGACCAGGGTATCTACGTGAATCTCTACATCGCCTCGGAAGTGAACTGGCTAAAGAAAGGCATTCGTCTGCGTCAGGAGACACGCTTCCCAGAGCAGGAGGGCTCCACATTCATCGTGCAGGCTGATCGTCCAGTAGAGATGGCCCTGCATCTTCGCATTCCCTACTGGGCCACGAAGGGTGGCGCCGTGAAAGTGAATGGCGAGACCCTTCCAGTGTTCTCGGATCCGACCAGCTATCTGACGGTGAATCGCGTCTGGAAGAATGGTGACCGTGTCGAACTTAGCTTGCCGATGAGCCTGCGCGTCGAAGCGCTCCCTGGCGACGAAAGCATGCAGGCGGTGATGTACGGGCCGCTTGTGCTGGCCGGTCGGCTCGGCTCCGTGGGATTGACGAAGGAAATGCTGTACTCGGCGTATGACACCTCGCCTCGCGGCAAGCCAGCGGATGTCGCGCCGCTTAACGTTTCCAGTCCGGCTAAGTTCGATTGGGTGGAGTCCTCCAATCGCCCTCTCTCGTTCCATCTGGTTGGACAGAGCTCGCCAACTGAGCTTGTGCCGTTCTATCAAGTCGCAGGGGAACGGTACGCTGTTTACTGGAAGCTGAATCTGCCGGAACGGCCGCGATTTTTTTCATAGAAGCGGCGTCCTCGCGAGCTTCGAGATTTTCGAAGGCGTCAACCAAAATCAGCAACACAAACATTCGCCTCGCTCAAACACCCAAGGAATTAGAATAGCTCTACCCCATCTCGCCGAAGCAAAACTTCAGCGCCTGCGAAACGCGAAAAAGAATGGCGCTTCATGGATTTCGAAATTTTTCGGTGGCGTCACACCCAGCAAATAGCGAACAAAATAATCCCAGCGGCGCCGTGTGACGTAATGCGCGTGAGGCCCGCTGTCGCCGTGGAACATGTTGGGGACGAATAACATGTCGAAATTTTTGTTGGCGGTCATCAGGGCGTCGACGAGGTGCATGGTCTCGGTAGGGTTCACGTTGTCGTCGATGTCGCCATGAATCAGCAGCAAGTGCCCCTGAAGGTTGGCGGCCAGCGTCTGATTGGCCTGCTCGACGTAATCCTTGCCCACCGGATATCCCTGATAGAGCTCATTCCACCAAGCTTTGTCGAGCCGCGGGTCGTGGTCCCCAGAAGTAGAGACGCAAACCTTGTAAAAATCAGGAAATTGGAGAAAGGCGTGCGCCGAGCCATAACCGCCCGCTGAAGTACCGAAAATGCCGACACGGGTGATGTCCATCCACGGGTACTTCGTGGCCATTTGCTTGATCATCGTGACGTGGTCGATGAATACGTTGCCCATGTTGTGATAGGAAAAATCGTGGAATTCTCGCGAGCGGCCGGTGGTGCCTCGCCCATCCACCATCACCACGACGAAGCCCAGTTCGGCCATAGATTGCAGCCGCATCGCGGCGCCAAACGTTTTCGGCGCGAAAAAACCCTGCGGGCCGGTGTAGATATTCTCCAAGATTGGGTACTTCTTCGCGGGATCGAAATTAGTTGGCCGGACGATAATACCGTAGAGATCGGTTTTGCCGTCGGCGGCTTTTCCTTCAAAGGGAATCGGCGCTTTCCAGCCCATCTTCACAAGCGCAGCATCGTCGGTGCGTTCAAGCACGCGCACTACGGAACCGTCGCCGGCACGGCGCAGCACCGATTCGCCTGGAGAATCAGGGCGCGAATAGTTATCCACAAAATAATCGCCATCGGACGAAACGCTGACAGTGTGGTCGGCATCTTCCGGAGTGAGCAGTTTCATTCCACTGCCGTCCAGCTTCACTCGATAAAGCTGGGTGTAATAGGGATCCAGATTCGGCTGAACGCCACCCGCCAAAAAATAAACATATCCGCGTTTAGCATCCACGTGTTCGATTCCGCGCACAACCCAAGAGCCGTGGGTAACCTGGTTTTTGAGCTTTCCGGTCCTGGCGTCATACGCGTAAAGCTGATCCCAGCCGCCACGCTCGGAAGACCAGAGAAGCTGTTTGTCATCATCGAAAAATTGGGAGAAAGTCTCGCCAGGATCCACGTAAGGATAAGGCTCGGCCACTTCGCGGATGAGCACCTTTTGCTCGCCGGTCTGCGCATCCACTTCCCGCAGGTCCGTGGCTTTCTCTCCGCGCTCATCATAGCGGTAATAGAAGCGCTGGCTGTCTGGAAACCAGCGGAAGCCGGGGCCTCCGATGAATTGAATCTCGAGCGGCGAAGTTTTCACGTCGATTCGTTTTCCAGATTCGAGGTCAAAAATGATCGGAGCGGCTTGCGGAAGAATTTCGCCCGGCAATGGGTAAACGTAATTGTAAGCCATTGGCCGCAGCTGATTCGGCGGAACGTATTGCAGGCTGGTGAAGCGGCCGGCATTGCGCGAATCGAGCCGATAGGTGACCATCTTCGTCGAATCCGGCGACCAAAAAACTGCGGGCGTGGCCTTCACGTCTTCTCCATTCGGGACGTCTTGGGTAACTAACGCGCGCAGATCAGGCAGGGGCGCCGCGTAATCCCAGCCTGGGACGCCGTCTCGAGTAAGCTGCACAACCGCGCCGGTGGAAACATGCTTCACGAAAAGATTGTGGTCGCGAACAAACGCCGCCCATTCGCCGTTCGGCGAGAGCGACTCGTAGGGCGCGGCTCCCGTTTCCGACAGCGTCCTCTTGCATTGGTAATCCGCAAGCGTGCAGGACCACTGCTGCTGGTCAATGGCAAAGCGAATGGCCTTGCCATCCTCGATGTATTCGAAACTGAAGAAAGGCAAGTCGCCCGCGCGATAGAGCGTCCCGGTGGCGCGTGAAAGCGCGGCGGCGAGCCGCGACTGATCGAATGCTGGGCCGGTGGCGTTCCGGGCCGCGTCCACGAGAATGAATTGTTTTCCGCCGGGCCCCATCTTCAGATACCAAAAGCGATCGCTCTTTTCGATCCAATTTGGATAAACGCTCGCGATAGACAGCGTCTTTTGCAAATTGCCGGGCAGGAATTGCTCGGCGCGCTGATAATCGGCGAGCGTGCCCTGCGCTACCGCTGGCAAGGACAGCAGTCCAAATGCAAAAAATAGAATAGCGCGAAGAATCCACGATCGCAGACGACAACTCATCTCATTTGCCTTCCTTCTGTATCTCGTTTTTCGACTCTTATGAGTGCAGCCGGGACCTCGCCGGCCCCGGCCCAGTATCGGAATTAGCGCCGTCCCATCAGAAGTCGATCTCCGTGCGGAACTGGATGACGCGTGGCCTACCCTGGTAATGTGTACGCGGCAGGAAGAGCCCCGAATTAGCAAACACGATGCCGCCCGGCGCGTTCGTGTCGTTGAAGCTGGTCCCCGCCGCCCAGTTCGGATGGTTGAAGGCATTTAAGAAGGCTGCCTGGATTTTGAGCGACCAATTCTCATAAACGTTGAATCTCTTGTTCAGTGAGATGTCCGTATTGAAGAAGCTGGGGCCGTGGAGGAAGAGCATCTGGCCGATGGTGCCCGGATTCGTGTTGGGCTGAATAGCACCCGTGGCGTTGAAGCTCGGATTGAGCCATACCGGCGAGTAAGGACTGCTCGGAGTGAGATAAACGCCAACGTTGCTTTGAATCTGGCTGCGGTTCGCGCCATTTAGCGTCACGCCGCCGTCTTCATTGTTGAACGTCTGGTAGCCACCTTGCACCCAGAACGGGATGCCGGTCTGCCACGTGACGATGGAGCCGACGTTCCACCCGCCGACGACATCATTGAGGACCGAGTTGTTCACGCTGAAGGCTCGGCCCCGTCCGAGAGGCAGTTGGTAGGTGAAGTACGTGTGAAATACGTGGCGAATGTCATAGTCCGACGGCGCCTTGTTCAGGCCAGGATCGCGTAACGAGATGAAGTCCAGCCCGGCCGTATCCGTCCAGCCGCCGAGGAACCGGCTGGTGAGGCCCTTGGAGAAAGAGTAGCTCCCACCGAGCGTGAGCCCGTGTCCAGTTGGATGCCGAACGGAAATTTGCAGCCCGTTGTAGGTCGAATCAGCGGGGTCCGACAGGTAAATCGCGCCGCCAGTAGAGGCGTACGGATTGGCCTGGAAAAAGTTGATCGGGTATGTTCCGCCCGTGTTTCCACAAGGGCCATAGCCGACGCCCGCCATATTGCAGTACGTGGCGAAGGTTTGCGCAAAGGAGGTAGCCATCGCTCCCGCTTGCCCCGTATTCAGGTCGAAGATGTAACCTGGGTTCGCGTACCCGTTGCCATCACTGGCGGCCGTGGTGATGCCGTTGCCATTGAACGCTGCGTCGAAAATCGGCGTGGGAAGAACGCCCGGAGCGCCAGTGTTGTCCGCGAAAGTTGTTCCGCCGTTTGCGGCCAGATTGGCTTGCGCGGTCTTGAACTGTGCGGCGAAGTTATTGTTCAGAGTGTTGACCTCATTCATGTTGAAGCTCTGCCACTCGTGTACTCCATGATTCCCCACGTAGTCCGCTTCAATCACGAATTGGCCCGGAAGTTCTCTCTGGATTCCGAAATTCCATTGCTGGATGTACGGCTCTCTTAGGTTCGGATCGATCGCGCCGATATAGGGATAGTAGAAGAACGCATATGTTGATTCGGGCAGCGCCGTTTGGTAGGACGGCGGCGTGGCCGTTGACTGGACGGCGTTGAAAAGGCCCGGTGTATCGAGCGACACCGTGCCCGGGGTGAAATTCCCAGCCGACGCGGAATAGTTGAGGTACTGCGCATAACCCGCTCCGTTGTATACGCTGCTGTTCTCAAACGTCTCCCAGCCCTCATCGTACGGGTTAATCGCGTAGCTCGCCCTAATCACCGTTTTGCTTCCGCCGAACAGCTTGCCCAGGAAACCTTCGCTGTAATCCGGATTCCAGGCAAAGCCGAGGTTCGGAGATGGCTGGATGAAATCGCCGTTGTACGGGTGTGGGTTGACGGAGATGTAAGGGTTTTGGATGCCATTGAGAGTTCCCGGCTGGAAGAGACCGCCGGACGGGCCGAGCAGGTTTTGGTATGTGGCGGTGAAGTATTCATTATTGGTGTTGTGGATGGCGCCCGTGAGCTGCCAACGCAAGCCGTAGTTCAGTGTGAAATGCGGCCCGGCGTGCCATGAATCCTGGAAGTAGATGGCACCCTCGGTCTTCGCCTCTCGCGCGATGTAGCCGTACCCGGGCGTGAATACACCGGTGGCAGGATTCACCTCGGTGCCGCCTCCGACGCTGCTCACGCGCCCAGTAAGAAATGCATACAGATTCTCCGCTGCTTGCTGGCCGGTGAGATTGGTCGTGGGACTAGAAGCGTTGTTCATGTTGGGAAAATTCGACAAGCTGAACATCGCCGCAGCGGGGTCAGTAGACGCGATGCCAGTCGTATAGTCCGGCACGCCGGGGAACACCCATTGCTGCTCGCGCATTCTCGAATAGATCAGGTCGGCTCCCAAATAGATGCTGTGGTTCCCATAGGTAAAGTGCAGCGTGTCGGAGGGGTTGTAGAGCGGATTGTCCCGCGGAACCTCCTCCGCTACACCCGGAACCAGCGTGGGAATTCCAAATGGCGTCTCGATCTGCGAGGGAACGCCATCCACCGGAGATTGACTGAACCCTGTGGGTTGCGCTCCGGGAGTGTATACCTCCTCAGTGCCCAGAATCCCAAAGCTGGCCGTATTGACCAGAGTAGGCGAAACAATCCAGGTGACGTTATTGTTCCACGTGTAGTAAGTGTTGTTGAATCCGGTGAAGTTGCCGACATACGGCGAACCGGGCCAATCCCCGTAACTCGGCGTCTTGCTGTCCTCCAGGTCCCACGAATCGCTCCAGTGCACCTTGGAAGTGATGTCCACATCCAAACGCGTGGTGGGATACCAGACCGTCGTGGGCTGGCTAATGTTGTACAGCAGCTGTTGCAGATAATACGCGTTATCGGTCTGCAGCGCTGACTGCGTCGGCCCAAGAGGCTGCAGACTGCCGTTCTTATAATAACCTGCGATGCCGCTCAGGATGCTTCCGACTGACGTGTTTTCGCTCGTGCCGCACGTTGTGTTTCCGGGGCAGGCGTCTTGAGCGAGGGTGTAAAGGTTCGCGGTACAAGTCATCGCCGTCGCATCGCACCCGGTGACCCACGCGGGTGTTACTGCGGGGATTGATGAGACTTCATAGGTGAACAGGCCATTCGTAGCATCTGTGGTCAGCGTATAGTTCTGTGTGGCGAAGGACCGAGGGACTTTGTTGTATTCCAGGTTAACGAAAAAGTATACATTATGGCTTCCCACCAGACTTTTGGGCAGGAGCCGCCCGCCGAAATTCCCGCCGTAAAAGTTGTTCCGCGACTTTGGCAGCGCGATTCCGCGCGCGTTGTTAGACCAGTTGTTTGCATCGAAAAAGCTGTTCTCCGCCTGCCAAAACACGCGCCCATGATACTTGTCCGTGCCGCTCTTCACGTCGAACTGAACCTGCGACCCGGCGCCTCCGTTCGCGGAGCCCAGGCCGGCCGTCGAAACTGTTGCCTCCTGGACCGCGCCCTCGCGGGCCGGCGCGACATCCCAGAAGCTCGACGAAAAGGTCTTGTACCGTTGGAACTGGTCGGCGGTGCCGCCCATCGAGATGTTGACAGCGGCGTTGGGCAGATCGTTATACGTGTTGTAATTGTTGCCGTGGATTCCGGGGTTTGCCGCCCCGGGAACCAGTGTGGCGAACTCCAGATCATCGCGGCCGTTCAGCGGCAAGTTCCCCAGCAACTCTGGGCTGATGGTGGTGGAGAGAGTGTTTTGCGTCGTTTGCAGAACCTGCGTCGTACCGGATACCGTGACTGTCTGCGATTGAACGCCGATGGTCATTTTGATCGGGAGGTTAGTCGTCTGCGCCACTTGCACGACTACATTCTCGATGACCGTCTTGGCGAAGCCAGCCGCCGTCCCCGTGACCGTGTACGTGCCCGGCCGGAGCTCGGGAAAGACGTACACGCCGGTGGCGCTGGCCTTCACCATCTGCGTAAAGTTTGTCGCCGGGTTCGTCACCGTGACTTCTGCACCGGCAATGACTTTCCCGGAAGGGTCAAACACTGTGCCAGTGATTTGGCCGTTGTTGCTCACTTGTGCGCGCAACGTGTCCGGAAACAGGCAAAAGGCCAATGCCGCTACGATCCACAAATACCGCACGGATCCTGTTCTCATCGATTGCCTCCAGCAGGCGAATTGAAATGGGAATAACCGCCAAAAACACAAGGGGGCTTGCACCAAAAGAGTTGGTTTTCGAACGAAGCCAGTCCGCACACCGGACACCCCAGTAATGGGGAGCTTCTTAGTGTATAAGATATAAAATGTCAAGCCATATTTTATAAGCCTCGCTGCGTCATATGTTTAGAGATGGCGTACATTGGCAAACTATCACGGAATTATCACGGCCCGAGTCATGATCCGCAGAGTCAATGAGAATGTTGCAGAAAGATCCTAGATCATTCACTCACGGGGGCGTCTCGTCCACGGGAAAGTCGAATTGCACGAGCTTACTCTGAAATCCTTTTGTTCTTATGGCGCCGTAAACGATACCCACGGCCATCCAAACACCTCCAGCCAGCTTCGCTTGCCAGCCAAGATGCAACCAAATGAAAAGGCAAATCGCGAAGCCTAAAACTGGCGGCACAAGATTGGTCCAGCGTTTTTGCTGCTCGCGCAGGTAGTAGCGGACGAATGCCGAGGCGTTCACGCCCATGAAAGCGATGAGCGCACCAAAATTCAGCATCTCCGCGCCGAGTGTGTAGCTGATGGCGAACGCTCCGGCCAGCGCGATTGCGCCAACCAGCAATACGTTGTTGCGGGGAACGTGGTTTTTCGGCTCGATCGAACCAAAAAATGAGCGTGGCAGCGCGTTGCTGCGTCCCATGCCATACAGAAGACGCGCCGCGCCGAGTTGCGAACTCATGCCCGAGCCCATGTTCGCAACTAGAAGAGTCAAATTCACAAGCCCAAACAGGAAAATGCCGCCGACTCGGCCGGAGATGTGCACAAACGCCGTGTCCACGTCCGGAAACGGCTGCGAAGCGGGCCATACGAGCTGCGCCAGATACACTTCGACTGACGCCAGTGCGCCGGTAATGACGCAAACGAGCACCGTGGCCAGCAAAACGTTGCGGCGCGGATTTTTTACTTCCTCGGAAAGAGTGGAGATGCCGTCGAAGCCAATATAAGTGAGAACCGCGATGGAAGTGCCGCGAAACAGCGCAGACGAAGAAAACGTACGCGGATTGTAAAACGGATGGGTGAAAAATCCTGGGCCATAATACGGCAGATGATAAATGTAGCGAATCGCTTCAAAGACGAAGATCACGATGACAATGCCCATGCCCGCCGCGAGGAATGCGTTGATGCGCGCGGAGGTTTCCACGCCGCGAAGATTCAGCCAGGTGAAAAGCAGCGCGAAGAAAATCGCCCAGAGAAAATAGGGCATGTTGGGGAAAAAATTCTGCGCGGCTTTGCTGCACCAGATAGTGCAGATCAGCGGGTTCAAAATGTAATCCATGGCCATGCTCCATCCAGTGATGTAGCCCAGCGCAGGATGAAGCTCACGTCCTACGTAAGTGAATGCGGAGCCGGCGCTCGGATAAACGCGCGCCATGCGCCCATAGCTAATCGCGGTGAAAAGCATGGCCACCATGGCGATCAGAATCGCGGTGACCACGTGGCCGTGCGCCGCCGTACTCACGACGCCAAAAGACGGCATCGGCGCCACTGGCTGAATGATGATGATGCCGTAGAGGATTAAATCCCATAGGCCAAGCGTGCGCCGCAGGCCGATTCCGCGCATGACCGGCTGGGATGGCTCACCGGGCATTTAGTTCGCTCGAACCTGCGTGGGAAAATTTTCAGCGCGCATCAGCGGACTGCCCGAGCCGAGTTCGTGGCGACTTTTGTGGATGCATTACGGGCAGAAGAAAGCGAGATCGCTGCCGGCTCAATGTTCCACCCGCCGACTTCGAGTTTCGCGCCGCTTTTAAATTTGATCCATGACGGATATCGCGCGGTTATCGTTTTGCTTTCGCCGGGCATCAGCTCGGTGTAGTTGTCGCTCCAGAAAACGGGGAGCACTTCATCTCCATTAGCGTCATTGATCGCCAGCCGCACCTGGAAGGCCAAGTGGCTGCTCGAATTGTGCAAGTGCACGGACACTTCATCCCCATGCGCAGCGGCCCGATCCGCCGTGACGTCCAGTTTCACGGGAGGGAGCTGGCCGAGCATCTTCAAATTATCGTAGGAAAGTTCTTCGGTGCGCTCGTAGGTGGTCCAATGCCACTCAAATAGCGGTGCCTGGCTCGAAAGCCAGTAGAAATTCGAGCTGAGCGCTTTGCCGGCATGGTCACGAAGCGCAAGTTTAACGAAGTAAACCTGAGGCTGTGATGTTTGAGGCAGCGCCGGAATCGTCAACACCCGCTGGCTTACATTTTCCTGGACGTTCACTTCGACGCGGCGCGAAAAAATCTGCTTCAATCCAAAATCATAAACCTCCACGGAAACGTTCAATCTCGAAAACGGTTGATAATAGCTGTTCACCACCACTACGCTGCGGTCGTCATAGGAATACTGCACGTGCAGCATCTCATTGGCCTTTTTCGCGCCAAAATATCCTCCAGCGGGCTGCAAATAGAAATCATAAAGATGCCAGATGAGAGATGGCCACGCGTTATTCAGCATCCACTGAATCACGCCCGTCGAATTGTATTTGTTGCGGGCGTAGGCTTCGAACATGGCGCGCTCATTTTCGTAAGTCATGGCCTGCGCTTTGCGCTCGTAATCCTGCAAATCCTTGGCCGGGCCATACATTTGACTCATGGCGTAGTCGAACGCGGAGATCTGCTGAAAATTGCCGGAGCCAGAATGGAAATGCCAGTATTCATTCGGAGGCCAGACATGATCGGCAGGCATCATTTTTTTCAAGCTGCCCTCGACCACGGGCGCAGGCCCGGCGCTCGTCTCCGTGTTGAAGCCGTAGGCGCCTCCGTGGCGGCTGTCCTCGTACCAATATTCCGGCGAAACATAATCGTACGGCCCTCGCATCTTCACTCCGGAAGGGCCCGACACGGACGTAGAACGCTCTGAAGCAGAAGATATAATCGGATTCGGCCAATGCAATTCGCGCTCAACGTTTAGATACGAACGTTCGACCTCGGCAGGCGGCGGATTATCGCTGCCGTTCAGCCATACCAGCAAGCTGGGATGGCTGCGCAAGCGCAAAATTTGCGAACTCAGCTGCTCAGTGGCTATCTGCAAATCGCTCGGGCGCCATTTCTGCCATTCTTCCCAAAAACTGCAGCAGCACCAGCCGGCCATCACCAACACGCCGCGCTCATCCGCAAGATTGAAAAAATCATCAGGCTCGAGTTTGCCTTCCAGCCGAATGGTGTTCAAACCCATTTCCCGGACGTAATCGAACTGCGCGTCGAGCTTCTGATGCGACTGGCGCAAAAGCATGTCCGGCGTCCAGCCGCCGCCGCGAATCAGAATTTTCTTGCCATTAATTCGGAAGACAAGATAGCCGGGCGGCTCCATTTCGGAGGTGATTTCGCGAATCCCGAAGCGAACTTGCTGCTGATCGGAGACGTCGTTTCCTACCCGCGCTTGTACCGTGAGCGTTTCCAGATTTTGCGGACCCAGCCCGTAAGGCCACCAGACTTTCGGATGGCTGACGCGCAACTGCGGAAATTGCGCCGGGGCGAAGGCCAGGTTGCGCACTTCTTGGGGCGCGAGCTGCACGGTCTGGTCGAAATGCACATTTCCGATGGTCCCCTGCACAACCGCACTGACCGGCGCGTTCGACGCGTTGCGCACTTGCGTTACGACGGTCAAGTCCGCCTCATCAAGCGACGAGTCTCGAAAATGAGTTATGACTTCGGGGTAATTTATCGCGACGGGCCCGCTCGCCGTCAGATAAACGTCGCCCCACAATCCCATGTCTTTGTCCGGCGGCGCGGGATTCCAGTCCACAAAGTTCATTGCCAGATCGTTTTCCATCGGCGCGAATATCTCGACGGCAATCGCGTTCACCGCGCCGGGCTTCACAAACTGCGTCACGTCGAAATCATAAATGCGATACGATCCCGCCACATCTTTCGCGTCCGCGAATTTCTTTCCGTTAATCCAGATATTCGCGCGGTAATTGATGCCTTTGAAATGAAGCCAAACCGTGCGCCCCTGGAAATCCTGCGGCATGGAAAATTCCGTGCGGTACCACCACGCACAGGCAAACGGACTATCGCTCGGCATGGGCAAGTTTGCAAAAATTGCGCCGATCGGATACGTAGTACCGGGAATTTTGCGCAGGTTCATGCCGTAATTAGGATCGGGATACGTTCCGTCGGCCACGAGAGCAGCCACAACGGTGGAGGGGACGTTTGTCGAATGCCAGCCGGTTGTGTTAAATCCGCGAGTCGAGATTTGTTCGCCAGTTGCATCGAACTTGCACGATGATTGCAACTGCCAGCCTGTGCGCAGCGGCAAACGGCCATTCATCTCCGACGCGCTCTGCGCAAAGGCGCTCGGCGCCACCAGCAGTGACAATATCAACGCAACACACCGACACCTAACGCGTGATTTGTTCGTCATCGCGAACCCTGAGCAACGAATTGAAAATCGCAAAAAAAAACGCGCGGCGCGAACCGGAGCACGCGCCGTCGGATGAATGGATTCTACTCGAATTAGAAAAGGAACTTTAGCGCAAATTGCAGAATCCGCGCGTTGTGCGCCGACGTTGGGTGCAGGAAAGTCGAATCCGTGAAACTGGCGTCAACAGCCTCCCACTCCGTATGATTGAATATATTGAACGCCTCCGCGCGGAACTCCACCCCCATCTGTTCATGAATCTTGAAATTCTTGAATATGCCCATATCGAAATTCGTGCGGTGCGGCAGGTTCAACACATTGCGGCCAGCATTACCGAAGGTCAAACCTTCCGGGGCGGCAAAGGCAGCCGGGTTGTACAACTGCGGCCCGGTAATCAAAGGAATGTTAATCGCCGAAGAGTGCGGATCGCCAATCAAATCCGGATATGACCCAGAGCCAAGCGAATTGGCCACGCCCGCGTTATCTCCGCTGGCGTTAATCCCGGGAAACGTCACGCTGAACGGTATGCCAGTCTGAAAGCTCGTGATACCCGAGATTTGCCATCCACCGAGTACTTCGTTCTTCCAGCCAGTCATATTGAAGCTCGGAATGCTGTAGATATAGCTGATATTCAGCAGATGGCGCTGATCGAAATTCGAGCTGGCGCGATTCGCGGCGTAATCATACGAGTTCACAAATGTGCCATCATAGCGGTCCGAGGAATCATCAATCGAATGGCTGTAGGTGTACGCCACGTCCAGGACCAGCGGCCCTTTCGACCGCCGCACCGATACCTGCAGCGCGTTATAGATGGAGTTGGCCACGTTTTCGAGCAAAATGATGTCGCTGAAGCCGATGAATGGGCGGTTAGGATCAGGATCGTTGAAGCAGGCGATTCCCAAGTTAATCGCTGCCTGTCCGGTCACAGGAACTCCATCCGGGGTCGTGAAATTTGAGCAATCGCTGGGTCCGATGGCCTCGTGATTAACGTTGTACGGATTTTGTGACAGCGGTATGGGCTGGAGCTGGTTGATGTCGCTCTGCAAGTTCAGATGCGTGCCCTTGCTCCCCACATACGCGATGCTTGCCACCGTATTTGGCGCCAATTCTTGCTGCACACCCAAATTCCACTGCTGCACGTACGGCCACAGAGCTTTTGTTCCAATCGCCAGCGGCGATAGCGGAAACACGATCTGATTCGCTCCGCCCCCAATATTGGTATATCCGACCACATTCGGCTCGGTTGACGTCTTCGCGAGCGGCGGAGTACCTTCCAAGCCTTCCGCGTTGGATTCGTTGCCATTGCTGTGGTCGAAGAAGATGCCGTAACCGCCGCGAACCGCCGTCTTCCCGTTGCCGAAAACGTCCCACGCGAAGCCAATGCGCGGTGCAGGATTGAACAGATGGCCTTTCAGGCAGCCCGATGGAACTCCCGGCGCGCCACACTGCACCAGCCCGTTGTAATCCCGCGGGTCGTTCGGGCCAAGGAATGCGCCAGTGTTTGGATCAATCAGAGCGCCTGTGTTGGGATCCACCGCCGGCGCATTCGCCGCGCTCCACGCCTGTGACTCCCAGTTGAACTCCTGCTTGTATTTCTCATACGTGGTGCCAAACAGGCTGACGCGCAATCCCAAATTAAGTGTTAGCCTCGGCAGCACGTGCCAGTCGTCCTCAATGTACGGCTCGACAATCTTGAAGCGGTTGTAATACTTCGGCTGCACATTGGTCTGCTGAAACGAAGCGATCTGCCCAAGCAACAAGTCGGCAAAGGCATTACCGGTGCTAACCACCGAATCCGTTGCATCGAAAGTCAGCAATCCCTGTATGTCTGGCACGCTATATTCGTTCTTCTGAAAGAAAAGCGCGAACGCTCCGAACTGCAAATTGTGATTCCCAATCAGCTTCACCAGATTGTCGCGATAGCTGTAAGTGGGCGCGGAATTGCTCCATGGGATGAACGTCGGATCCTCGGTGAATCCGCCGTTATAGGCGCCGTTAGGATCATTTAAGCTGACTCCGGGCAGTTTCCCGCCGAACCCATTGTTATAGATGGCCGTCATGGTCATCGACGCCGGCCGCTGCCACGGTCCGCGATTGATCATTGACAGCGGATCATCCGTGTAGCTCGCCGAAAATTCATTCATCAAGCTCGGCGAAAACGTCGAATCCAACCGCGCCAGCAAATCCGTCCCTGGCCCGCTGAAGTAGGTCTCAATTGTTGGAAATGATGAAGTCGTTATCCCATAGTTCGGCGGAATGGGTGTTACCGTGTTCCACGAATCATGCATGTAACGGAAGGTCAGCCGCTCGCCTGTCGTGAGATTGTGATCCAGGCGCAGCATTTCTTCCCGCCAGTAGGTAGGCGTCGACGGAGCCGCAACGAAACATGCGAACCCCCCGCAGCCCACGCTCGCACCGGCATTCGCGCGCGGAATCATGGCTAAAATATCTTGAGCATTCGGATCGATTGGTACCAAATTTCCCGGAAACTGTGCGCCCGTGACCGGATTGATGGGACAATCCGCGAAAGTGCCATTGGGGTCGGGACACAAGTCGCTGAAGTTTGCGGTCGAAGTCTGCACTCCGCCCACAATGCCCCGTTCCGCGTCCGTGGGCACGGCTTGATTAAACGACTGCGAGGCCACGCTTTCCTTGCGCCACTCCTGTGACCAAAAGAAAAATGTCTTGTCCTTGTTTACGTTGTAATGCCCGGGGATGTACACCGGCCCACCGATGGTGTAGCCATAATCATTCTTTTTATACGCGGGTAGCGGAACCAACGGCTGCCCGGTTGTCGGGTCCCGGCCTACTGCATTATTGAAAAAATTGTTCGCATTGAACATGTCGTTGCGCACAAATTCGTACGCATCGCCATGAAAATGGCTGGTTCCGGATTTCGTCTCCACCTGCACGGCACCCGAGCCGCTTCCGCCATATTCTGCGCCATAGTTCGAAGTCATCACTTGCACTTCGCTGATCGCGTCAATGCTCGGATAGAGATTGATGGTGTCGTTGCTCCCCTGATCCATCACTTCGCTGCCGTCAATCTGCCAGTTGTTGTACTCTTCGCGTCCTCCATTGAAGCTGAAGGAAACGTTTCCGTAAACCCCGACCGTGCCCTCGTCCTGGCCTGTCTGATTGCTGACGCCGGGGACCAAGGTTACTAACTGAGTGAAATTTCTGCCGTTCAATTCCAGCTGTGTGACTTCCGTTCCGTTAATCGTTCCGCTGATTTCAGAGGATTGCGTTTCAACCTGTGCGACGTTGCCGCCTTCGATGGTGACTTTCGTATTCACCTCTCCCAGCGTGAGCGTCACGTTGACACGCGCGTTTTGCGCCACTGCTAACGAAATGCCAGTCGCTTGAAAGGTCTGGAAACCCGGCGCTGTCACGGTTAGGTCGTACTGCCCGGGCGGCAAGCCCGGCAAGAGATAGGCGCCCTCGCTATTCGTCGTAACGGTTCGGCTAACCCCAACTCTAGGATTGTTCAAAAACACCTTTACATTCGGCACCACGGCGCCAGTTTTGTCCGTCACCGTGCCTGTCAGCGAAGCGGTATCTTGCGCGTGAGTAGCGACAGCAACGCTAAAGAGGCAAAGCAGAAGGCACAACCACGGCCGCAGAAGTTTCATAGCACACCCCACAAGATGGTTCGAAGTCTGGAACTTTCCTCCGCAAGGAGCCGAAGTTACCGTTCTCTGAGCAACTGGTCGCCTCCCCAGAACTAAAGAAATCGCTTCTCTGTGGACACGGGATTCAAGTGTCTCGCTCACCTTATTTAATCGAGTCAATATTACTGAAACAGGTGACTGTCAAGAAAAAAAGATGTTTAACCGAATGAGATAACAGATGGATAGCGATTCTTGCGATCCAGTCCTTCGCTGCTTCGGACATATAGCGCGCCAAAGCCGTGTCATTGAGCTTCGATGGAAGCAGCCGGTGGGCGGGAGAGTGGGTCTAGAGTTCGCTGCTAGCTCGCCGCATCGTCGCCTGCATGCGTCAGAAAAGTCACAATTGGGCGTACACTGCATGCGCAGAGAGCACGAAAATTCTTCCCAAGGCCGCGATACAAACATGCTTATCTGCCGGATCGCAGACTACGGCAAAATCGACATATTCAGATGATTCGCTTTTAGCGTGGCGTTAAAGGCCGCGACATCCCTGTCGCGCAATTCGTTAAATGCCCGATGCGCTTCGGCAATGTCCTGGACATACATCGCATTCACCGCAAGCGCCTGCTCGGTAGGCGGCAAATCCGCGCCGCTCGATCCTTCGCCGGGAGAGCCGTTCATCAGCGCGCCCAAGTTGGTGATGCGCCCATACAATCCCATGGGGTTTCGGAAGGAATCCTCGGTCCGGCCGGTGAGGTGCACATCCATCAGTTTGGACTCGACCGCAATTTCCTGCTGTTCGAGCTGCTTCGCCGCTTTTGTTACGCCGGCATATTTAGTGTCTTCACCAAACATCTTCTCGAGGTCTTCCGTTTGTTTTCTGCTCCATTCAATATGATTGATCATATCCGCCACATCGCTCATCTCACCGCGAATTTTCAACAGAAATTGCACTTCAGACTCAATATCCATCTGCGTCCCTAGAGTATGAGGATCGGCAAGAACTTGCAGAGGAACGCTCGATTCCTTTCCCTTAATCGACAACTTCACCACGTAATTTCCAGGAGCGGCGCGCGGCCCGCCATTGAAATGCACCCAATTCACCAGTGGCCGGAAGCCGGATTTCGGAATTTCGACCCACGGTTCATCCGGCGGCGCTGTGCGCAGCTTCACTTCTGTCGCCGGATCGTATGTAAGGTCCCACCACACGCGGTTTAGCCCCGGCTTCAAATCTTTGATTTTTATCGTGCGAATTGTCTTTCCATCTGCGCCCGCAATGGTGATCTCGCCTTTCGCGGCTGGAGCTTTCAAATCGAAGTTGATGTCCGCGCCATACTGCGGATTCGTTCCCATCACATGGCTGCCGGAAGGCGCCTCGCGCGTATTGTCAAGCGTTCGGAAGCGATAAGCATCGCGCGGCTTAAAAAGATAAACAGCGGCGTCCTGCGTTTTATCGAATTGCCGCAGCGGCGTCACGTCGTCGAGGATCCAAATTCCGCGCCCATAAGTCCCTACAACCAGATCATTGAAGTGCTTCTGAATCGTCAGCCAATAAACCGGCGCAGGGGGCATGTTGTTTCGCAGAGGCGTCCAATGCCCGCCGTCGTCCCATGAAATGTAAACCGAATTGTCCGTGCCAAGATAAAGCATCCCTTTACGCACCGGATCCTCGATCACGCAATGCGCGCTGCTGTTCATCGATTTCGGCACTTCGCTGCTGATCAGCGTCCACGAAGCGCCATAGTCTGTCGTTTTGTAAACGTAGGGGTCATAGTCGCCAACCTGCTCAAGATTCACGGTGATGTATGCCGTACCGGCATCAAAATGCGACGGTTCGATGTTCTCCACCGTCCCCCACGGCGGGAGATTCGGAATATTTTTTGTCACATTCGTCCAATTTTTTCCGCCATCGCGCGTGATGTTCACCTGACCGTCGTTGCTTCCCGTCCAAATCAAACCAGCGGTGACCGGCGACTCGGCGATGGCGTACAGTGTCGAGCCGTCAAACGTCATCAGATTGTCGCCGGCCAATCCACCCGAGCTTTGCTGATGGCTTTTATCATTCTTCGTTAGATCCGGACTAATGACCCGCCAGCTCTGCCCGCCGTTATCCGTTTCGTGGACGTATTGGCTCCCCACGTAGACGCGGTTGTGGTCATGCGGCGAAACATCAATCGGAAAAGTCCAGTGCCAACGATACTTCACGTCCGCGGGCGCCCAGCCGTAAGTCGCGTCCGGCCACACAGTAACGCTGCGCGCCTGGCCCGTGCGCAAATCCATGCGCGTCAACTCGCCGTCATAGCATGCCGACCAAACAATATTGTTGTCCGCTGGATCGGGAATCGAGAAGCCGCTTTCGCAGCCTCCTACGTGTGTCCATTCGCCAACGGAAATCCCGCCGCCGAAAAATCCCCCCGAGCCTTCGAGATTGTTGCTCGGACCACGAAAGGAAGTTCCATCCTGCCGGTTTGCGTAAACAAAATAGGGAATCCGATTGTCCGTAAAGACGTGATAGACCTGCGCAATGGGTAACTGCACGCGCTCGTAATTCTTGCCGCCATTCAGGCTGATCGAAGCGCCGGCGTCGTTGGCAACCATTACGCGCTGCGGGTTCAACGGGTCGAACCAAATATCATGGTTGTCCCCTCCAGCTGATCCATATCCGGGAGCGCCTGTATCTGCTTCGGAAGCGCCAAATCCGGGAATAGAGACCGTGCTGCCACCGTCGAGCGAAACGCTATAGCCCACCGAGACAAAGAAAAGCCGGTTCTCATCGTTCGGCGCCACCGCGAAGCGCACATAATAAGGTGCGCGTTCCGCCATCACGTGCTGCTGATTCACCAGCTTCCACGTTTTCCCGCCATCTTCGGAGCGGTACAGGCTCGGCGTTTTTTCCTCAATCAGCGCATACACCCGATTGGAATCGCTCGGCGCGACCGCCACGGCCGTTTTCCCCACGGCTTCGTTCGCTTCCGGCAATCCGTGCCCGGAAAGCTTACGCCAGGTGCTGCCGTCATCATGCGAAACATAAACGCCGCTGCCCGGGCCGCCGCTCTTCAAATGCCAGGTGCGAATCTCCACCTGCCACATGCCAGCAAAGAGAGTTTGCGAATCGTGTGCATCCATGGAAAGCTCCGAGCAGCCCGTGTCTTCATTCACGAAAAGCACCTGTTGCCACGTCTTCCCGCCATCCTCAGTGCGGAAAATCCCGCGCTCCTTCTGCGGGCGATACGCTTGGCCCAAGGCACATGCAAAAACGATATTCGGATTGTGCGGGTCAACTACGATGCGGCCAATGTGTCCAGTAAGCTCCAGACCCATGTGCTGCCAGGTGCGGCCGCTGTCGGTGGATTTGTAAATGCCGTCGCCCATCGGATAATCGGGCCGGATCAAAAACGGTTCTCCGGTTCCAGCCCATACAATGTTGTGCGCCGACGGCGCAATGGCCAGCGAGCCAATCGCAGCAACGTCTTCGTGGTCGAAAATCGGCTTCCAGTCGATTCCCCCATCGCTCGTCTTGAAAATTCCGCCCGCCGCCGCGCCCACGTAAACCACGTTCGGATTGCCCGGCTCGCCGACAATGGCATCAGCGCGATTGCCAACCGGCCCAACGAAGCGATACTGCAGCTCTGCAAGCGGATTCCCGCGCCCTTCTTTCTGCGCCCGCATTGCCGCCGGAAAAATGACTACGGCCGCAATCACCGCTATCGCGAATCCGATAAAATTGCGCAACCCATTGTGATGGCTCATGTTCGCCCCCGGAAACGGGCGAAATCTATCACGAATCCGTTTACTTCGCACCAAACGGGTTAAGGAAAAAAATGCGCAGAGCGTGTCTCGATATGCTTTTGCGGCGTCCGGAATGGTGTGGCGCTCAAGTCTAAAACATCAAATGAAGTTATGGCGGAGAGGGGGGGATTCGAACCCCCGGTAAGGCTTTTGGCCCTACAACGGTTTAGCAAACCGCCGCCTTCAGCCTCTCGGCCACCTCTCCGCGGGCGGAACTATGTTGAGGCGAAGATTATAACATCAAACCAGAGCGCGCCGCGCGAGCGACGCTTTCTTTATTTTTTCCCTCTTGGTTAGTTCTAGCATCATTTGCTGATTCGTGCTGTTACAGTTTCGGCCTAGCGTGAAAAGGCGGCTCGCGATGTAGACTGGTGCGTTCGAACCTCCGCATACGCGCGAGCGAATTGGCAGGGGGAAGCACGAGCGTAACAACAAATGAGTTTGCCTTCGGCAGAATATGCGACGAGACGAAACGCGCGCATGAGTGTGCGCGCGGAGTGCGAACGTGTTCACTTGCGGATCGGCAATCTCAAATTGCTGGTGATTGCCGCAGGACTCGCGCTGGCGTGGTTTTCATTGATTCGAGGCGATGCTTCGGGCTATTGGCTGCTGATTCCTGTCGCCGCGTACCTGGCGCTTGCTCTCTGGCATGAGCTGACGCTTCGCGCACGGGCTCGAGCAGAGCGCGCAGCAGCGTTTTATGAGCGCGGCCTGGCGCGAATCGAAGATCGCTGGAGTGGAAGCGGCGCTACTGGAGAGCGATTCCGCGATGCAAAACACGTATATGCGGACGATCTGGACCTTTTTGGAAACGGCGGGCTGTTTCAGCTCTTGTCATCGGCGCAGACTCCCATGGGCGAGCAGCGGCTGGCCGACTGGCTATTGCGCGCATCTCCGGTTACTGATATTCGCGAGCGGCAGAGCATCGTTAATGAACTTCGCGAAAGCCTTGACCTTCGTGAGAACACGGCTCTATTGGAGGCTGGTTTGGTTGGAGCAGTTGATCCAAACGCGCTGGTGGCGTGGGCGGGCGCAGAACCAAAGCTCGCCAATCCGTGGCTGAGAATGTTCGTGGCGACGCTTGCTCTGTTGCAAATTGCTGTGACGATTTTGTGGATCGCCAATGGAGTCTATCTGCCGTTTTTCGTTGTGCTGGCCGTCAACATTGGCGTCTATGCGCTGCTTCGCAAGTCCGCGGAGAAGGCCGTCGCGGGAATTGGTTGCAACGAGGAGGGGCTGCTGATTTTCTCGAAAATTCTCGGCCAGATCGAGGCAAGCCAGTTCACATCGGAGAAATTGATTCGTTTTCAAAGGGAGCTGCGGAAAGGACCGCGGTGCGCATCGCGCGCAATAAATGGACTCGCTCACATTGTGAACTGGATCGACGCGCGTGACAGCTTGCTGATGAAGGTGATCGAGCTGCCTTTGCTGTACACAGTTCAGGTTGGCCTTGCCGCCGACTCGTGGCGAAAGCGGGAGGGGCGTCGGACGCAGTTTTGCGTCGACGCGGTGGCAGAGTTTGAAGCGCTGCTTTCACTCTCGGCATATGCCTACGAACACCCACAGGATTCTTTCCCGGAATTTACAACAGGTGAAAGTTGCGCGTATTTCGTCGGCAAGGAACTCGGGCATCCTTTGATTCCCGCGGCGCGATGCATCCGGAACTCGGTACATCTCGGCAGCGATACGCGAGTGCTGCTGGTGAGCGGCTCGAACATGTCCGGCAAGAGCACGCTGCTGCGCACTGTCGGAGTGAATTTCGTTCTGGCGATGGCGGGAGCTCCGGTGCGAGCGCAATCGCTGAAGCTCTCGTGGACAGCTCTGGGAACACGCATCCGCAGCATAGATTCGCTGCAAGAATCCCGCTCGAATTTTTACACTGAGATCCTGCGCATACGGGAAGTGGTGGCGCTCGCGGAAAAGGGTACGCCGCTGCTTTTTCTATTCGACGAGTTGCTCGAAGGAACGAACTCGCACGACCGGCAAATCGGGTCGGAGGGTTTGCTGCGAACGCTGCTCGCCTGCGGAGCGATCGGCATTGTGACCACCCATGACCTTGCGCTGACAAGAATTGGAACGACGCTCGACGGGAATATTCGGAACGTTCATTTTGAGGACCAAATTGTCAATGGCGAGATGACCTTTGATTACAAATTGCGCGACGGAATCGTGCCCAAAAGCAATGCTCTGGACTTGATGCGGTGGATTGGATTAAGAGTATGAGTCGCCCCGGAGCTGAGCACATATTAGCCAGGTCAATGCGACAGGAGAACAACATACAAAAGTGAACACAAAGGAGTCACCCGCCGCTCCGAAGCAAAAGACTCGAGTGATAAGCGGTCAGAGACGCCGTCTAAACTCCAGCAGCCACGTCGTAAATAATTGCTGGTAAAATAAATTGCACCGTGCGCCCGTAGCTCAGGTGGATAGAGCGTCTGCCTTCTAAGCAGAGGGTCGGGGGTTCGAATCCCTCCGGGCGCGCCATTCCCGTTGGGGTCCGGCCCGGAGAGATGGGTTACACAACGTACCTAAGACATGGGTAACACTTTTGGGCCGAATGGATTTTCGAGCGGTTCAAGCACTCGCGTTTGCAGATCGAAGTATCCCAGATCATACTCCATAAAGCTGACCAACCAGATGTCCTCGTGAACTTCTTTGATGCCGACCGCTTGACCGGCGAAGACCGTGCTGAAATTAATTTTCTTCTGGCCCACACAGATACGTCCGCAACGAGTGACCACGATGGTCTTGTCGCGGAAGGGGTAGTCGATATCCAGTAATCCCTTATAGATACGGGGTGAGGGCTGATAAACCTCCGCCGGACATTTCATGTCCAGAGCTTCGTAAGGACGCTCCGTGTTAAAGATCTCGATAAACTTGTCAAGGCGGGCCTGCTGTTGAAGGAAATTCCCAGCCGCCGGTTTGGTAGCCTCTTTTTTCAAAGTGAGATGCATGCGCTCGTGACGCCCGTTTTGCTGGGGAGAACCCGGTTTAATTCGTTCGATGCCGATTCCCAGGCGCAGCCACCAGACGGCGAGTTGCGAAAAATTAGGAGCACGGCTGCGCCGCTACGCCCCTCATCGACGGCTGATTCTCATTGGATATGGAGTGCTTGCTTTCGGCGTCATCCTGCTTGTTGGGCCTTTGCTGGGAAGGGAGATTTTTCCTCAGGTGACAGGTGGGCAATTCCAACTGCGTTTTCGCGCGCCCACCGGAACACGCGTAGACGTTACTGAGCAGATGGCGTTGCAAATTCTCGAGCAGATTGGGAAAGTGGCTGGCCCGGCGAATGTTCAAACTACTCTGGGCTATGTTGGAACGATTCCTTCCACGTATCCAATCAACACGGTATTTCTCTGGACGAGCGGTCCTCACGAAGGAGTGCTGCGCGTGGCAATCCGGCCCAATTCACACATTTCAATGAATGAACTCAAGGAGCGGCTGCGCAAAGCTCTAACGCAGCAGTTCCCGACCGCCCAGTTTTCGTTTGAATCCGGGGACGTCGTGAGCCAAATCATGAATTTCGGTGCTCCTACCCCAATCGAAATCGCTGTCGCTGGCCCAAACCTCGCTACCGATCGCAGCTATGCCGAGAAGGTTCGAACCGAACTTTCGGAAATGCATGCGCTCCGGGATTTGCAGTTTGAAGAACCTCTCGACCCTCCGAGTCTCGATGTCCACATCAATCGCGAACTTGCGGGCCAGCTCGGCGTCACTGTGAAGCAAGCTGGGCTTGCACTTGCAGATGCAACTTCCTCCAGCCGCTTTGTGACGCCAATCTACTGGGCGGATCCGACTTCTGGCGTGGCGTATCAGGTACAGGTCGAATTTCCGCAGCCCAGCATGACGAATCTGCAGGACCTCAACAACATTCCCGTGATGCCAGGAGGCGCTCCGCATCCGCTGCTCGGAAATATTGCGCAAATAACTCCCGGCGTGATTACCGGAGAGTACGATCGCTTCAACGGGCAGAGAATGCTTTCTTTAACGGCAAACGTTTCTGGAGAGGACCTCGGACGCGCAGCGAAGCGGGTGGGTCAAGCCATCCAGCGCGCCGGCGCACAGCCACGAGGCGTGTCCGTCGCCGTCCGCGGCCAGATTGCTCCAATGAAGGAAACTCTTTCCGATCTCGGAATCGGTTTGTTAATTGCCATCGTCGTTGTCTTTCTCCTGCTTGCCGCGAGTTTTCAATCGATGCGCCTTTCTCTTGTCGTACTGTCAACAATTCCGACCGTTATTGCCGGAGTTATATTTGCATTGCTGGTCACAGGCACGACGCTCAACATACAGTCATTCATGGGCGCGATTATGGCCATCGGCGTTTCGGTGGCGAACGCGATTCTGCTGGTTGTATTCGCCGAACAAAATCGCAAGGAGCAGAATTCTGCGCTTGATGCGGCGATACACGCGACGCAATCGCGCATGCGGCCCATCCTGATGACCAGTATGGCGATGGTCGCCGGGATGATCCCGATGGCCTTGGCACTCGGCGCGGGAGCAGAGGAAACGGCGAAGCCTAGGGACATCGTAACCCCCGGAGTCGTTGAGGTAATAATCCAACAGGACGGGTGGAAGCAAGCAGAGTCCCAGTGGCGAGCGCGGAGCGAGCCGCTGGATGATCTGCCAGGGACTCTGATTTTCCTTGTGCGAATTGGGGCGCACCAGGTTGAAGTAGAGCTGGTAGGTGTGCGTTTTGGCCAGGAAGTCGCCGCGACTGGCGAAATCTTCGAGATCAAAGAACTCATCTTCTTCCAGGCGATGCACGGTTTCCACGTCGCTCTGATAGGTGTGCGCCGCTGGGGGAATGCGCGCGTGCTGACTAGAGCCGAGCGCGGCGGGAAAACCGGTTGGTTTTCCACTGCGATTATGGCCGCCGATGAATTCGGAACCATTGTCGGTTTGCCAGACCAGATCGCGCAGCTACCGGCAGGCCGAGCCGCTGCGCCTGCGGCCAGAAACGCGGAATATCGTCTAAATCCTTGGTATCGGCGCTGATCTGCTGAAACAGCGCCCACTGCGCTTTGATATGCGCCAGGTCCTGTTTGCGCTGATATGTGCGGCGGCGCTTTTTCATCAGGCCATGGGCGCGCCAGATGCGTTGGATGGCCATGTGGCTGAGCGGCAGGTCGAATTCGCGTTTCAAGCGGGCCGCACCGAAAGTGGGCAACTGGCGGCGCAGGGCGAGGACCTGCTGCTCGATCTCGGTCGAAGTTTTCTGCGGCGAGCGATGCGGAGCGCGGCTGTGTTCTTGCAAGCCGGAAGGGCCGCGCTGTTGGTAGCGTCGCCACCACTTGCGCACGGTGAGCGGGCTGGTGCGGAAGAGCCGGGCGGTGGGCTTGATGCCGCGCTCGCGGACCGAGGCGACCAGCCGCAGGCGGTGATTGTAGGCGCTTCTCATTTCACGAATCAGATCGAAGTAGCGGATGAGCATAGGGCCGCGATTTTAGCGGCGCGCGCCGCCCGGCTCCTCCCCCCCTCCGCCGGGCGGCGCAACCCCAAACACAATTCCAACTCCATTCGTCGCTTCGGACTCACACACAACAATTCCGCCAAGGGGTAACGATGTCCCTTTCCTATTCCAAGTAGTCCTGTAGCTTGACAGACTTTGGGCTTCTGCTATCATTCGTGTCCCCGCAATTTCTTCACACCCCCACAGGGGCATGAGGAACTCGGGCCTGGGCCCGTGGAAATGCTGGACTGCGTCGGCGGAAACAGGTTTCTACGCGGCCATAAATCCCGGGAGAAATTGAGCAGAGTAGGTTTGTGAAGGAGTTAGTCGAGTCCTGATTCAAGCGGGAACTTGAGTATCAAAATTTCGAGAAAAAAAAGAGGATGATCATGCAAATTGTCACGCCAGCCCAGAGTGCGAATTCCCGGAGAGGCCGAAGTATCGCCATGGCAGCGATGCTGGGTATGCTGTCGGTATTTGTGTTTGCGCAGTCGGCGGCTGCTCAAAACGGAGCCAATCAAGCCTGCCAAACTCCGCTTTGCTTATCCAACAATTATTTTGTCACCGGAGATTACGTGGTGGGCGGGGTGGGTCTGCGAGGTATGGGAGTGAATGGCCTAGCCACGGGAACAATCAGCATTCCTGATACGGTGCAAGCGCGGGCCACCGGAGTACCATCCAAAGGGGTGCCCGCTGGCGCTGATATTGTCGCGGCGTTCTTGTACTGGCAAACGGTCGAATCGTCACAGGCGGGCTTCGCCGGGCAAAACGGGTTCTTTGGCCCGGCGGGCCAAGTTCCCTATCCGATCCAAGGAACGATCCTCGGAAATCCCAATGCCCCGGTATCATGGAGTTCAGGTGGCTGCTCGGGTTCATCTCAGGGATCAAAAACCATACGAACCTATCGCGCTGACGTCCGTCCGTTTCTGAGTTTAGACGCGAATGGCAAACCGGTGGCGAATGGTTCTTTTACGGTGAGTCTGGCTGACAGCGGAAGCAATGGCGGTGGCGTGCCTCTTACTCTCGGCGCCACGCTAGTGATCGTATATCGAGTTCTATCACCGAATGAGCCGCTGAGTTCCATCGTTTTCTACGATGGTTCGTTTGCTCCATCTAACACTTCTTCAACAATGACCCAGCCGATCATTGGCTTTTACGATGCGGATTCTGCGCCAATCGCGGAGATCACGCACATTGTCGGCAACGGCCAGTCCAACAAAGTTGAAACCGTGTCTCTGAACAGCGCCGGGCTGCCGTCGCTGTACTCTGGCCTGCCTCCGTTTCCCGGGATCTACAACGGCTCATGGGACAATCCGACGTGGAGCGGCGCGACTGCTAACAACGCCGTCAACCCCGACGACTCTTCGGCAACCACTTCAGTTGTCCCCGGCTCCTCCAATAGCGGCTGCGTTTCTTGGGGCGCCATAATCTTCAAGACCACCGTTGACGATGCTGACCACGATGGCCTGCTCAAAACCTGGAAGCAGAATCTGCCGATTCCGGGCTACACCGACGCTCTAAGCGGGCAGCAGGTAAGCCTTCCCGGCGCAACGCTTGGCGAAAAAGACGTTTTCGTCGAACTCGATTACCTCAGCAATCTTGATGGTTCTGCTGGTCCGTACCTTCACTCTCACCTGCCCAAGCAGCAGGCTCTTGACATGGTCGGCAATGCTTTCGCCGCGCGTGGCATCCACGTCCATTTCGATGTCGGAAACGTTTATCAAAGCCCAAGGCCAGGCGGACCATCGGTCATGTGTGGAATGGTGGCTTGCGATCCTTACATCATTTCAAACCCGCCCGGCACTGGCGGAAATTCGATTTCTGAAGGCACTGTCCTGTGTTCCGATTCGACGACGCTGTGCCAATATCCCGGACAAGTATCAATCGGCTGGAAGGGAAACCTCATCACCGTCAGGAGCAATGCGAACCAAGGAAATTTTCAGTCCGGAAGGAAAGACAGCTATCACTACGTGCTCTTCGGCCATGCATTGGGTTCGCCGAGAACGTATTGGCCTGCAGCGGGCAACGCTCCAGCGTTACAGGGGAGCGGCGTCGCTATCCTGGACTCAATCGCCGTTAACAACAACGTGGGAACAGTAACGCTCAAGACTCTTGCGCCGCTGCTCAAGCCGGGAGATTGTCCGGCAGCCGGCGTTCCGGCGTGCAACGATCCGAGTCTTGATCGTGTAACCATACAGGGAGCGCTCCAGCCGGCGAATATGGGACTGAACGGTACGTATAAATTTGCGGGCGCGTCCTCCACGCCTGATGCCAATGGCTTGTTCATGACAACATTCACCATCCAGCTCCCGGCCTCTTGTGTGTTGAACGGCATCGTGCAGACCCCTTGTGTACCGAATGTGACTTACAATTTCTCGAATGAGCCGCAATTGGGTTTGGCATACGGAGGACCAACAAGCGCTTCCGGCTACTCGGATATCGGCGGCGCCGACACCACCGTGACCTTCGGTCTCTGGCCAGCGGACGACCCGGCCGGCTGTCAGCCAGATCCTTCCGTCCAACTCCAGGCGGGCCAAGCATACTGCGTCAATCAAGTTGGAACGATCCAGGCTGAGGCCGGGACGCTAATGCATGAAATCGGGCACACCTACGGGCTCACGCATGGCGGAACGTTCTATCCGGGCGGCGGAGTCACCACCAGCGGCGCGCTCGCCGGCCAGCAAAACAACGCACCGTTCGTGGCGCCGAACTACGCGTTGAATTGCAATCCGGCGTTTCTCAGCTCGATGAATTATCTCTTCCAGATCCGCGGCTTCCCTGAGTTGTTACCAGATGGAACTCACCCCATCGATTATTCCGGCCAGACTTTGCCGAGTTTGAACGAAAGCGCGCTTGACGAGGCCAATGGCATCGGCTCGGATATCTATTCACTCACAGCGCCCAATCATTTCACGCGCTGGTACGCGCCGCCGAATGCGCTCGACCTCATGCTGCAAAACAAGACCGGCGGAAGATTCGCGACGCTGCACTGCGATGGTTCTCCGATCGGCCAGGGCGAGCCGCCCGCCGTCCGCGTGGATGGCAGCACTTTCTCGTTCCCGATCGACTGGAACAACGATCTCATCGTGCCGGACGCGGACGCTTGGCAGGACGTGAACTTCAACGGCAGCACCATGGGTTCACCGGATAAGCCGTTCCCCGGATTCAATGATTGGGTAAATCTCGATTTACGCCAAATCGGCGCGCGCCCGAATACTTACGGCGTATCCAGCGGAAGCGGCAGCCTGCTCGGCGGAGGCGGCGGAAGTCTGTTAGGCGGTGGCGGTGGAAGTTTGCTCGGAGGTGGCGGCGGCAGTTTGCTCGGCGCAGGCGGCGGAAGTTTGCTCGGCGGCGGCGGTGGAAGCCTGCTCGGAGGTGGCGGCGGCAGCTTGCTCGGCGGCGGCGGCGGCGCGGAGCAGGATGTGGATATCGCCAACTCGACCGCTGATTCGCCCATAGGGCTGAGCGCAGCCAACAGCAACAAGACCGTCGTCCTGACCTGGACGGCGCCTGGGTTCGGTCAAATTCGCGAGTATGACGTCTGGCGAGCCGTGGGTTCCTTCACCACGTCCGGTAGTCTGGTTGCAAACCAGGCATCGTTCCAGATAGTTGGTAAGGTAACCGGGGCGCCGCCGACGCCAACGTTCACCGACTCGACTGTCAAGAACAATGTGACGTATACGTACTTCTTGACGGACAAGAACAAGCAGGGGGTCCAAAGCGGTGCTTCGGCCCCAACCACCATATTTGTCAAATTCTGAAGATTATTTCAACGCATTGCGTCGCCTAACCCGTCGCGCAGCGCGGCGGGAGGCGAAATAAAAGAATCGATAAGTTTCCAAGTGCTACGACGGGCGAGCATATCGCCCGTCTTTTTTTTGGCTCTATTGAGCGAGACGGCGGACTTCGGGAAGTAGCGGATCCTCGTTTGCTTTTCCCCGAATGCCCAAGTAAATCCGGAAGGAATCAGCCGCGCCGGGACTTTTCAAACCTTCGCGAACGCGGCCCTGATAGTAGTACACCGGCGGGAAATAGCCGAAGGTGGGCCCGTCATCCAGTTCCAGGGCTTCGCCACGTGTATTAATGCACCGGTCGAATTCGGAATCGGCCTCCACAAACATTCCGGCAGCCAGATAAGCTCGTCCAAGGTCAAACCTGCCCACCCAGGTGTCCAGTACCTTTTGGGCGTCAGTGAACAATTGAATTGCCTTGCCTGTGTCTTTTGCTTTAAGAGCGATTTCGCCCTCGATCAACTTGGCATCGGCCTGTGCTTCGGGATTTAGCTCCGAGGTGAGCCCGGTGCCCAGCGCCCGCGCTTTTGCTTCCTCTCCTGTTTCAATCAGTACCCTTGCCATTAGGAAGCGAATGTTTGACTTTTGACTGAGCGAAAGGGCGCGTTGGGCGGCTTCAAGGGCCTGGGGTTTGTGTCCCCACGAAAGTTGAGTGTAAGCGAGCTCTGCAAGCTTCTCTGGAGCGCGCGAATTTTTCGCTGCCAGATCTGCTTTCGCGCCATCTTCCAAAATTCGCACGGCGTCCGTGTAACGACCCTGATATAACGCCAAGTCAGCGAGTCCTGAAGCGCTCATAGAAGCGCCCACGGGACTGAGTTTTCCGAGCCTCTGGTAAGCGTCGCGAGCCTGATCCAGTCGACCCTGGCCCAACTCCGCATATGCCAGAGCGAAATACGAAACCTCAAATGACGGATTGACTTGGATCACCGCCCGCGCCTGTTCCTCGGCGGTCCCAAAATCCCCTGCGTAAGAAGAAGCTATCGAGAGATCCATGCGCGGAACAATGGCCTTCGGGTAAATATCCACCGCCCGGCGGAACTCCTCTGCAGCCTTGGGATAATTTCTGAGTTCGCTATAGCAGACGCCGAGATTGAGGTGTCCAAGGTTGTCCGAGGGATAGCTCTTAACTAATGCTGTGTTTTCCTGAACGCATTGCTGAAAGTCCCGGGCGACATACATGTAATAAAGGCCGCGTATGCGATAGCGCTCGCGATCGGTCATGCGATCGACGTGTTCCAGGGCCAGCTTGGCATACTTCGCAACGTCCTGGATGTTACCCAAGGCATAAGAGACAGCGGCCATCCCCGCGTAGGCCCGCGCAAAGTTCGGGTCAAGCGCGACGGCACTGCTGAAGGCCTGCATAGCGCCCTGCATGTTCCCCGCGAATTGGTCCTCCATCCCGATGCCGTATTCGTGGACTGCCTCAAGATTGCTGGAGGCGAAAGCTCCCTGGGTAGCGGCCAGTTGCACCGACTCTGGCGTGGTGTCGCCGAGCGCCTTTCGGATAGGCGCAGCCAGCTTGGGGACATCAAGCAAGAGGTCGTTCTTGTTTGCGGCAGTGATGCTTGTACTCGCGAGCATGTTTCCGGTGGCTGCATCGATGGCCTCGACCGAGAGCTGATAGCCGTTGTTTCGGCTACTCAGAGAGCCGGTTACGATCGCGTTCACGCCTGCGCTAAGCGCGACCAACCTCGCTGTTTGTTCATCGAGCTTGCCTGCTGATTTGGGCTGGAGCCGCCGCGCCTCACTGCGTGCCTGGCCACGAGGGTAAGCAGTGACAAAGCTGGCGCCTTCCAGAGCCACATTGAACATGGGCTCCAGCGTGTCATCGAATATAGGATCTCCAGTGTAATTGTTAAAATCGCCCACGAGCACGCTCAATGGAGCGTGGGGAGGTTTGGGCTTCGATGGACCTTTGAGCCAGAAGACAAGCACCGCGGCGACAAGAAAACCGGCTAGCCCCACCGAGGCCCACTTCCAGTAGTCCCTGGCTTGCAGAGCCGGCAAAGCGATCGTGGAGCTTTCCGCTGAAGGCCCCAGCCATATTTCCAATTGCTGTGCCATTTCTCTCGAACTCGCGAATCGCTTCTCGGCTTCGATCTCCAGAGCTTTCACAACAATTTCGCTCAGGGCTTGTGGCACAGCGGGATCCACCACCACAGGCGGCGTCACCTTTTCCCGCATCCGCTTCCACAGCGTCGCGAGGGGCGTGTCCGAGTAATAGGGTGATTTGCCCGCGAGAAGCTCGTAGAAAATAACTCCCAAAGAAAAGATATCGGACTGTTCCGTGAGCTTTTCGCCGCGCGCTTGTTCCGGAGACATATATTCCGGCGTGCCGATGAGCGCTCCTGTCTGGGTCATTCCGGGCAGATAAGCGGAACGCGCGATTCCGAAATCCATCACGTACACACGCCCGCTCGCATCTAGCATGATGTTCTGTGGTTTCAGATCTCGGTGGATGACGCCTTCGCTGTGGGCGGCTTCCAGGGCGCGGCAAATCTGGAGCATGATTCGAGCCGCCTGGTCGGGCGGAAACTTGCCCTTCTCCACCAGCAAGTGACGGAGGTCCTGGCCTTCCACGAAATCCATCGTGATGAACTTGACCCCGTCGGCTTGCCCAAGATCAAAAATGCGAATAACGTTGCGGTGCGTGACCTGACGGGCAAGGATCAGTTCCTGTTTGAAGCGGCGAAGGATTTCTGGATTCTTCGCAAACTCCGGGCGGATCAGCTTGAGCGCAACAATGCGGTCCAGTTCTTTGTCGCGAACCTTGTACACCGCTCCCATGCCGCCCTGTCCGAGCAATTGAAGAATTTCGTAGCGGTCGCCGATGACCGTGCCGGAGCTCAATTGCCCGGTTGTGGGGGAAAGGACGATGTCTTCTGCGAGCTCGGACCACCCCTGTGCTTCCGCGGGCAGCGTCACGTCATTGAGCGGCAGAGGTGTTCCACACTTTGCGCACGCCCCCGATGTCTCCGAATTCTTATAGCTGCACTCTGGGCAAACCATTGGGTACTTTCCTGTCGTGGGAACGAGCTAATTATGGAACTTTTGCTTGGAATTGCAAGTTTATAACGGTTTTCATTGCGCGCGCTAGGTGACGCAAAATCCATCAGCGCTGCGCTCAAAGCATCAGATTTGGAAACCGTTGCAGCACGCGACTAATGCTCAAGGCCGCTTTGGTCGCGACTGTAAAGCGGCAGGCGAAAAGAATGTGCGATTACACACAACGCTCCATGCGAGTAATCCGCTTCGCATGCAAGCTACAAAACTACTCCACGACTCGTTCTCGGGATTGTTAACGAACATCTCTTAGGGTTACGGCTCCGCTCATCAGCCTCAGCGTGGCTTGCAGAACTCGTGGTAATACATGATTCCGACCAGGTTCATGTAATCGACCGGCCGCGTTCCTTCTGTCATTGAACCTTGTAAATCCGCAGCTCCTCTGGCTGACCTTGCTGTCCCCAGACGCCGAGGTAGAGCCGATTCAACTGCGCCACCAGACAAGAGGTGCGCGCCCCTTCCGCAGTCCTAAACTGCGCGATTTTGCGGTAATGATTCGCATCTTGTTGCTCGATAACGGTCACGAAGCCTCCACCACCTGAAACGTAAATGCGCCTATTCGCTCCGTCGTACCACGCATCGTCAGCATGGGTAACGCTGGGGATTCGCGTGATAATCTTTCCGGATTCGGCATCAAGAATCAGCACCTCCGCCGGCGTGCGGCAGGTAATGAACAGACGATGATCTGCTTCATCAAGCGCCATCGGAAAATTATCCTGCGCTCCTCCGAGGCGCCACGTGGCGACGATCCTTCGAGTGCTCCGGTCGAGCACATCGACAATACTGTTGGCCGATGGAATGTTCACATAGATCTTCGGTCCCGTTCCTTCCAGTTGAAATGACTCGGGGTGGTCAGGAAGGTTGATGGTTCCGATCAAGTCTCCTGTAGTGCCGTCGAGGATGGCGATCCCGGCCTTCGCTCCGTCTCCGTAGCCGACGAAGACTTGATTCGTCTGTGAGTCGTAACGGGTATCGTCAGCGTCGCTCGAAAGCTGAACCGTTTTGAGAAGTTTGTATGTAGCCCCATCGAACATCCGGCACGTTCCGTCGTCACCATTCGCCACGAATATGCGATTGGACTTCGGAACATAGGTTACCCCTTGCGGTTCTCGCAAGCCGCGAATCACATGAATAACTTTGTTGGACCGCAGATCGAACACTTCAAGCGTATTGTTGCCCAGGGCGCTCATGAAAAGGCGCTCACCCTTCAAATCCACGTCGAAATGATCGATGCGGCCGTGAACATTTGGCAACGGAACGGTCTGGAGCAGGCGAAGAGGCGCATTTTGCTGAGCGCAGGCGATTCGAGCGCCGAACGCGAGCATGAAAATGAAAACGAAAACTCTTCGGCCCATCATTTCTCCTTTCGCTGGCATCCGGGTTTTGTCCCACTTTGCACCGCTTCAAACACAAGCATGCGTGACACAGGACGTCCATTTTCTTCCTGTTCCGGCGCATACACTCGATCCGTCTGCGCATCTACGGCGAGGGTGTGAACCCCCGGTTGAACCGGGAAATCCTCAAGCTTGATGAAATGATTCGCGTCAACCTCTTGAATCACGGAGATCTTTCCGCTTTCGCACGCCACGTAAATCCTCCGCAGTGCTGGATCGAACTGCACATCGTCGCCTTCCGGAGGAAGCGGAATATACGCGATGCATTGATGCGTGTTCAAATCAAAAACCGCCAATAAATTATTCCCGCCGCACAGCAGGAACGCCCGGCGGCTCCCGGCGTCGACCGCCATTCCATGATTGAAATCGCAGCGTCCCGCCGGATACTGCCCGACGACGGTGTCAGAAACCGGATCGACCTCCGCGACTTCATCCGTGCTGCGAAGATTCACGAGAATCTTTCTGCCAACAGGATCGTATTGCACCATTCCTGTTTCACTGTCAAACTTCAATTCCTTCACAATCTCATCTGTGTGGACATTAACCACCGCCACTTCTTTGCCCAGCGTATCGGAGATATACACTTTTCCAAAGGGTTCGGCGTAAACACCACCATTCGGCTTCTCGCGCGTCGGCAGCTTCTTGATCACGCGCATTGTGCCCAGGCTGACCACCCCGATTTTGTTCTCGCCCCAGTCGCATGTGTACACTTTCCTGAGCCGCGGCACATACACTGGCGCGGTGATCCCGGGCAAACCGTGAATAGCCTTAACCAACGTGTTTGTGCGTGTGTCAATCACGTATAAAATCCCCGGCCCAAGATGTGCGGAAAGCAAGTAGTGGTCATCGTAATCGATCGCCAAATGGTCAAAGTGCTCGCCGGGAGGGCCGGGCAGCCTGATTACGACAACCTTTTTTAGAGTCGCGGAATATGCCGGAACGGCTTGAAGAACAAGGCACAGGATGAAGAAGCTGCGCAGGATCATGGCATCACCAAAAAGGAATGAGGTGCCCTAGGTGCCCTCGCTTCAAAAGATCAACAAATCCAAGAATCCATCGGCTGTCTGAGATGAGAGTGGAATGCCTTGCGATTGTCCTTTCATTTTCGCTCTTGATAGGATTCTTCCACCGAAACCGACTACACAGGGCGCGGCATTGTTTCCGCTTGTGATACCGCTGGTGTACCTGTTCCTCGGAATGCCGACGCGTGCCGCACTCATCACGTTGCTTGGTTTCGCGCTCGGGGTTCGCCACTCCCAATGCCGGAAAATCGTAAACTGCCTTTGCGAAGAGCGCGTTCTTTAAGTTGAGCAAACAGAATGGGAACAAGAATCATTACGGCGATGGTCGAAGACACCATGCCGCCAACAATTGGCGCGGCGATGGGCTTCATTACATCGGAGCCGATGCCCGTTTCCCACAAGATCGGACCGAGGCTCGCTATGACGGCAGCAACCGTCATTAGCTTGGGACGCAAACGAAGAACGGCACCCTCGATGGTTGCGGCCTCGATATCTCGCGGTTCGAACTGCGCACTTGAAGCGAGGCGTTTGTCCAGCGCCTCGTGCAAATAGACGACCATCACTACGGCAGTCTCGACAGCTATTCCAAACAGGGCAATGTACCCGACGGCGACAGCTACGCTGTATTCGTAACCGAGGAACCATTGCAGAACCAAACCGCCTGTAAGGGCGAAAAATACGGGAAAAAATAAAATGGCTGCTTCCGCTGTAGAGCCAAAAACCATATAGAGCAACAAAAAGATCACAAAAAACACGATGGGAAGAATCAGTTCCAACCGTTTCTTCGCCCGCAATTCGAATTCGTACTCGCCCGACCAGTGGTAGCTGTAACCCGGCGGCAGCCTTAGCTTCTCCGTGAGCAGATTGCTCGCACTCTGGACAAATCCGCCATAATTCGTCGTGTTCAGATTGAAATAAACGTACCCGGTAAGCTGGCCTTCCTCGTCGCGTATCATGGCTGGTCCGCGCGAAAACGAGATGCTCGCTACTTCACTAAGCGGAATTTGCGCGCCTGCAGGAGTGGCAATCAGCACTCGTTTCAGAGCCGGAATATCCTCGCGAAAATCGCGGTTGTAGCGCACGTTGATGGGAAAACGCTCGCGGCCCTCGATGTTTTCGGCGATATCTTCGCCGCCGATCCCTGATTCGACCGCCCGCTGGACATCGGCCACCGTCAACCCGTAGCGTGCCGCGACCGAACGATTTACTGCGATGTTGATATAGAAACCCTGCGAGACACGCTCGGCGAACACGGACTGCACGCCCGGCTGGCCGCTAACGATGTCGCTGATTCGCGCCCCAAGTTGCTCAATCCCGTCCAAACTGGGCCCTTGAATTTTCATACCGACGGGCGTTTTGATGCCGGTGAGTTCCATGTCCAGACGATTTTCGACCGGCATCGTCCAGGTGTTCGTGATGCCGGGGAATTGCAGCTTGGCATCCATTTGCTGAATCAGCTTTGGATAGTTCATTCCGGCGGGCCACTGCTTGCGGGGCCTAAGCATAATTGTGGTGTCGTACATGTCAAGCGGGGCGTTGTCGGTGGCGCTGTTTGACCTCCCCACAGTGCCGAAAACACTTACAACTTCCGGGAAACTCCGAATGATGCGGTCCTGCTCCTGGAGCAACTGCGAGGCCTGCCCGATGGCAATCCCCGGTAACGCCGTGGGCATGTAAAGCGCAGAGCTTTCGAACAGAGGCGGCATGAACTGGCTGCCAAGCTGGCGCGCGAGTGGGATCGTTAGCGCCAAAACAACAAGCGCAAGTGCAATCGTCGTCTTGCGAAAACGCAGCGCCAAACGGAGCACTGGAAGATAAATCGCCTGAGTTATGCGGGAGATGGGATTCTTCGCTTCGGGTCGCAAGCGCCCGCGAATGAACAGCGGCATCAGCACCGGAACAAGCGTCACAGCCAGCACAGAAGAGAATCCGATGGCCAGTGTCTTCGTCCACGCCAGTGGGCGGAACATGCGGCCTTCCTGCGCTTCAAGAAGGAAAACCGGCAGAAACGAAACAATGATAATGACGAGTGAAAAGAAGAGAGCGGGCCCAACTTGCTTGGCGGCGCCGAGGAGGATCTGCCGCCGTTCGCTTTCCGCATCCGATGGAGTCGAAACGGATTCAGCGGCCAAATGCGCCGAGCGCTCTTGCTGCTCGGCCAGATGGCGATAGCCGTTTTCCACCATGACGATGCCAGCATCCACAAGGACACCAATCGCAAGCGCCAATCCCCCGAGCGACATGATGTTCGAACTCACGTGCAGGTAGTACATCGGAATGAAGGACGCGACCACCGCAATCGGTATCGTGAGAATCGGAATCAGCGCCGAGCGAAAGTGGAAAAGGAAGATGATGATGACTATGCTGACCACAATCGCTTCTTCAACGAGGTCGCGCTCGAGCGTGTGAATGGAGGCTTCAATCAAACCGGAGCGGTCGTATCCGGCGCGAATCTCGATTCCCGGCGGGAGCGACGGCGCAATTTCGGTCAGTTTCTGTTTTACACCATTGATGACGTTCAGCGCGTTCATGCCATAGCGCATGACCACGATTCCGCCGACGGTTTCTCCCTCACCGTTCCATTCCGCGGCGCCTTCACGGATGTCAGGGCCAAAAGAAACGCTGCCGAGGTCACGGATCAGAACGGGCGTGCCATTTTCTGTAGCCACCGGCACACTTGCCAGGTCATCGAGCGACTTTAGATATCCTAGCCCACGAATCATGTATTCCGCGCCGCCCATGTCGAGCACGCGTCCACCGACTTCGTTGGTGCTGTCGCGGACACGCTCAATAACACGCTCGAGCGGGATGTTGTAAGCGCGAAGCTTGTCGGGATCGACATTCACCTGATACTGGCGCACAAACCCGCCAATGGACGCGACTTCGGCAACGCCCGGAACCGATTCAAGCTGGTACCGCAAATACCAGTCCTGTAAGGCGCGCAAATCAGCGAGGCTGTATTTGTGCGTGTGGTCTACCAGCACATATTCATAGACCCAACCGGCGCCGGTGGCGTCAGGCCCGATGACCGGATGCACATTAGGGGGCAGCCGGCCCTCGATCTGCTGCAAGTATTCCAGCACGCGCGAGCGTGCCCAGTAGAGATCCGTGCCATCCTGAAACACGACGAAAACGTAGGAATCACCAAACATCGTTTGCGCGCGCACAGCTTTGACCTTAGGTGCAGCAAGCATGGTGGTGACGATCGGGTATGTGATTTGGTCCTCGATGATGTTCGGCGGCTCGCCGGTCCATTCGGTGTGTATGATCACCTGCACATCGGAAATATCCGGCAGGGCGTCGAGCGGGACGCGTCCCATAGTCCAGACTCCCGCAAGAAGAAGCACAACCGTCCCCGTAAAAACCAGAAAGCGGTTTCCCGCGCACCAATCAATTAGGCGGTTGATCACGTTACATCCCTCCGCCAGCGTCCACCGTCAACTGCTCGCTCGCAATCACCGTTCCGTTTTTCTGAGCCACAATCGAGACTTGCCACACGCCGCCCGCCGGAAGCTTGCCCTGCGCTTGATAGATTCCGTTTCCTTTATCCACCAGATTGAATCCCGCCCGCTGTGCGGGCATGGCCATTTCCGGCATCGGCGGCATCAAGAAAGTCACCTGAACTTGCGCGCCCGAAATACCTGCGCCGTGCGAGTCGCTGAGTTTCACCTGGAATGCGTCGCTGCCCTTCACGGGCGGAGAGGGCGCCGTGCTGAATTCAATTCTGTTCTGCGACACATTCATCGCCGCAGCGGCGCCGGCTCCGGGCGGCGGCGGTGCAAATGAGCCGAGCGCCGCTTGCAACTGGCTCTCGGAATCAAGCAGGAAGTTCGCGGACGTGACAATGCGCTCCCCCGCTTTCAGCCCTTTCTGCACGATGTATTCTTCCGCCACCTGCGGCCCGGTAACAATTTCGCGCGGCTCCAGATAACCTTGCCCATGGTCCACGAATGCGATTTGCCGCGTGCCAGATTGAAAAACAGCCGAAGCCGGCACAACCAGTTGCCTTCCCATAGAAATTTCCAGCGTGACGTTCACAAACATCCCCGGTTTGAGCGTCAAGCCAGGATTGGAGAAAAGCAGCCGCACTCGCGCCGTTCGCGTCGCCATTTCTACCTCGGGATAAATGAAATCCACACGGCCATGAAACGCGCGTCCGGGATACGAATCCACCGTGAGCGTTGCGGGATCGCCCACTTGTACGCGTCCCAAATCGTTCTGAAACACTTGGGCGAACACCCAAACGGTCGACAGGTTCGCGATGGTGTAGAGATTGGTCCCGGGCTGAACATAGAGATTCGGCAGCGCATTTCTTTCGACAATGAAGCCCGAGGCTGGCGAGTCAATCTCCAGGTCTTGCTGAATTTTCCCTGAACTCTCCAGTGCCGCAATTTCACGAGCGGGGAGGTTCCATTGCTGCAATCGCTCAAGCGATGCCGTCACCAGCGAGTGCGCGCCCGAAGCCACGCCGGATACGGTGCTTTTCGCGAGTGTCTGTTGATTCTGTTTTGCCAGAAGGTATTCGCGTTCCGTAGTAACCAGATCCGGGCTATAGATCGTGAACAGTGGCTGCCCTTTTTTCACGTACTGATAATTCGCGTTGGCAAACACCTTCTGAATCCAGCCTGAAAAACGCGTTTGAACGTACGCCTCCAGCCGCTCGTCCATGGCCACATTTCCGGTGACGCGAATTTCATCGTGGATGGTTTTGTACTCGACCGTTCCGGTTTGCACCCCAATGCTCTGCATGCGCTGTGGTGAGAGCTGCAAAGGCACGAGCGGCGCCTGCGAAGATGCGCTTGCGGCAGCCGCCGGAGCGGAGCTCTGCGGCTGCATGGACGCCATTTGCCCCAAAGCTGCTGTCCCTTGCGTTGCCGTGTGCACGCGCCAGCGCCACCAGCCATAACCGAGAGCTGCCGCCAGCAAAAGGTTCACACTCAGCGCTATCCAAAACGCCGTTCGAAAATTTCGCATCTTAGAATCCCTCTCTTCGTGTCCATCTATGTTCGGCGTTCCTGATTCCTTTTGTTCCACTCGAATTCACTTGAGTGCTACTCCGGTAAGCTCTTCGATACGAGCCAGCGCAATCTCGTGGTCCGCAAGATCGCGCCAGTACTCCCCCTCAAGCTGTAATACGTCCAGAAACGAAGACAGCAGCGTTTGAAAATCCTCGCGGCCGGCTTCATAGGCAGCCATGCCCGCTTGAAACGTTGCGTTGGATTGAGGAATCAGCCCTTCCTTGTAGACTTTCAGCAGCTTATCCGCTGTTGTCGCCTGCAGATAATCGTTCCGCAGTTCGGAATAGGCTTGCTGCACCTGTGCGTCGTAGACGTGCTGCGATTCGTGCTGCCTCTCTTTGGCCTCCGCAAGCTCAGCGTCTTGTCGGCGCCGGTAAATGGGAATGGTGGCGCTGAAGGTCAGCATGTAGTAAGCCCGATACTGCGTCGGATCGGTGCGCTGCCACATGTACTGCACATTGAAATCGGGATAAAAATCCTTATGCGCTAGCTGCACCTCTGTTTTCTGCTTCCTGATTTCGTCCGATTCAGCGCGGACACCCGGATCGCCGCTGTGGATCTGCGAAACGAGTTCGTCGAACGACAAGGCCATCGGAGTCTCTGCGAGCTTGTTTGCGAAAATGTCTGGAGAACTGGGTGGACGATTGAGCAGCGCCTTGAGCTCACCCTCAAGTCGCCCCACTTTTTGCTGCTCCAGGGCAGTCTGCCGGATAATATTGGTTTGCTCCAGCTGCGCTTTCAGGACGTCCTGCTCGCTGACCTGGCCCGTGCGATAGCGCGCCTCAGCGATTTTTTCCATTTGTGCAAGGATGCTGCTGTCTCGGGCGAAAATGTCGAGCTCCTGCTGCTCATAAGCGAGTTCGAGATACTCGGCCTTAATCTGCGCGACCACGCGGCGTCGCACCGCCGACCACTTCTCCTGGAGCGATGCCGCCTCGGTTTCCGCAGCCTTCCCTCGCAAACGAAGTTTGCCGGGATACGGAAGGTCCTGAGAAAATCCCAGACCGAAGTAAGCAAAGTCACTGTTGGTGTAGCCCGCGAAGGGCCTGGGGCTTCCGACACTCAACTGTTGGACGCTGACAACAGGGTTCGGCAGCGTCGCAACCTGCGACGGAACTTTCGTCTGCGCCTGCCACGCGCTCCGTGCCGCTTGGATCTGGGGATTATTCTCAGCAGCCTCTTTGAGCAGGTCCGCGAGTTTTGCCGGCTGGCCAACAGGAGGTGGTTGTTGCGCGCGCACTGGCGGGACCACGATCACAAAAAAACAAGCTAGAAGTGCTGCAAAATATGCCTTCATGCTCTGTCCTTTCCTGGTTTCTAACAAACGATTGTGATTGGCGAATGTGCTTCAGTGGGAAGCATCGCCATTTGCGCACACCTGGAAACACCAAGTGCGCCTTACGACAATTGTTTAGGACGGAGCTAGATTAGGAACGTGCAGAGCAGGGGCTGAAGTGAAGGAGGTGACGACGATGTTTCGGCAGCGGGCGGCATGAGCGGTCGCTGCATAGCTGCGGTTTCGATATGCAACCGCAGCCTGACTGTAAGTGGCTCGAGTGTCCCGCGAAAATCGGATGCCTTGTATTGCGGAGCCGGGTCGGAACTCTTTACAACACAGCATGACTTATTGGACGAGGCAGTGAGCTGAATGCGGGTGCCGGGCATCCTCATGTGATTACAGCAAGAGTTTCTCGTGGACGTTGAGCATGCTCCCGCATTTGATAATGCAACGGCACAAGCCGCCAGCGGCGCAGGCTGCAAGCCCAGAATGCCCAACGCTAAAGCAACAACAAGCGAAGATCGCATCACGCAGTAAGTATACGCCCTTCTCATAACACTTACACTATAGACCGCCTGAGAGTTAATGGCTGTGACCGGCGTCACTCGCGAGGGTGGCAGTTCTCACGGTACTCCCTCCGGCTTGCGCTTAAGTTGCGCTCGTTAACAATCTACTGCAAGCGCCCCGCCAGGGAGCATTCCATGAAGGCCACCTCCACCCGTGTCAACTTCCGGCTAGCCCGTCAGCCTCTGCCGCCGCCCAATTGCTGCGCTCGATAATGGTTGGCGGCTCGTAGGTATGGCCCGCCGACAGCCACCGTTCCTCGCGCCGCGCGGACCACAACAATACCGGACCAAGCAACGCCGCGGTGAGGCGCGCCAGCACAGGGAATTCTTTTTCAACTTCCATTCTCAGCGAGTGGATCTGCTCACTGACGCTTTCGTTGATCTTCCGGAATTCTCTTTCCATCACCCACAGCGCCGCATTGTAAGCGCGGCTCAGTTTTTTCGCTTCGCGCGCGAACCGCTCGCGCACTCGCGCATCCGGGTAATCGTTGTAGCGCTGCCATCCGCGGAGTATCGTCCGGCACATGCGATAAAGGCTCGGCCCATTACACTCAAAATCGCGCCGGAACGCGCTGTCCAGAAACACCTTTGAGTCATCGCGGGAAATCGCCGCATGCCGGAAGTTGAATTTGAACTGTCCATGAACGTCCGCAGGGTCAATATTGGTCAGTAGCCGCCCTTGTTCTTCCATCTGTTTGTGAAGCGCCGTACCGGGCACTGGTGTGTACAGCATGAACTGATGGAAGTCGGTCTGATAATCCACTGCGTGCTGGATTTCTTCGGCGATGTTTTCCGGCGTGTGATGCTCGAGCCCAATGATGGTAGATCCTTGCACGCGTATTCCGTTTTCGCTTAGTTCACGCGTGAGTTGTTTTGTGTCCGCGCCCTGCAGCTTGCCATAATTCGATTTCGCAGATTCCAGTCCCATCCATATCCAGGAGACGCCCAGTTCCACGAGTTCCTGCATGGAATATTTCCGGATGGCGTTGGCGGAAGAAAAGACCGAAAGTTCCCAGCTCTTGCCCGCTTCTTTCATGCGCTCGAGCAAGCGCATGGCGCGCTTACGATAAAGCAAAAAATTCTCGTCCATCACAAAAAAAGATTGCACTTTGAGCTTCGATTCGATCCCGCACATCACCTCAAACAGTTCATCCCCATTTTCATAAAAGTTGACAAACTTTCCCTTGCCGCCGAAAAAAGCCGAAGTGGTGCAGAAGTTGCAGCCCATGGGACAGCCCACCGACGGGATCAATGTGGCCGCCGTGCCGCCTTTCCGCTGCGGCAGGCGCACACCCATGATGCGCGTGCGCATTCCGGAAACGATGGCAGGATGGCGGATGGGCGCGCGTTCGTCCTCGCCCAAAAATCGTCGCATCCACGAAATGCCTTCACCGCGCACGATGTGGTCAGCGTCAATCATCGATTCCAGTCCGGGGATCGCGGTGACATGTCCGCCGACTACGATTATCGAATGCGGCGACACTTCTCGCGCGATCCGGCACATTTCCTTGACCTTGCCGACGTTCACGATGATGGATGAAATTCCAACAATGTCGTAGTGGTTCGCGGCTAATTCGCGGGCAAACGCTGCGCGTGTGGGAAAATCCATGACGGTGCACGGTGCCGAAATGTTTTCCTGAATCAGCATGATGCCCCAGGAACGATGGAACATGCGCAACGAAAAACTGCCCTGCGCGCGGGTCACCTGATTGTGATACAGCTCCATCGGATTGATGGAACGGCTGCCGAATTGGTCGTCTTGCGCGTACGGCCCGAAGACGGAACTCAGCAGCACGCGCGCACTGCTTCCCTTTGGATGAATCTCCATCAGACCTTTCTACTCCTTCGCAGCATTCTTCGCAGTGACGTCCGTCACAAACTGAAGAATTATTCCATGCGAGTACGAACAAGGAGGAAGGTGGGATGCGATGAGGCTTGTGGTTGTGACCCCACGGGTCAGCCTCATCGTCAGTAGATCTGCCTCTGTGGCGCCCTAAGACGTCACGAAACTTTTGGGCACAGTTTCGGCTTCCTATAAGCATTTTTGCATCTCCTATCAGGAGAAGGAGATAGGGAGCGAGAAGACCCTGTTTCGCCAGTCTCCTTCTATGTTAATCGGTCACACGACGTTGTGACCTGCGTCACCGCCCCTCGTTCGCATCGGCCATAGATTTAGGGTTTAAGGCCAGCTGTATTTCGTGCGCCCATGGAGCCGACTTGCTCACTGTTACCCATGCCAATGGATTCCAGCTAACAGCTGCTAAGACTCCCTTGCAGAGCTGCGAATTTCCCATCCGCGAACCCGAAGCCGATGAAGTGATGATTCAAGTAGCAGGTTGTGGCGTGTGTCACACGGACGTGGGCTTCGCTTTCGATGGCGTCCCCACCCGCCACCCTCTTCCGCTCATCCTGGGCCATGAAATCTCGGGGCGCGTCGTGGACGCGGGAGAAAATGTCGGCCAATGGCTCGGGGTCTCCGTGATTGTGCCGGCTGTAATTCCCTGCGGAAACTGTGCGGCATGCCGCGCGGGACGATCAACAGTTTGCCGTCAGCAATTCATGCCCGGCAACGATGGAAACGGAGGATTCGCTACTCACGTCCTGGTGCCCGCCCGCGGCCTTTGCGCGGTCCCAGAAACTTTGCCGCCGGCTCTCACGCTCGAGATGCTCTCCGTTGTGGCCGACGCAGTAACAACTCCCTTCGAGGCCATCCGCAGATCCCGCCTGGGAGCTGACGATGTTGCCGTGATCGTTGGCGCGGGAGGCGTTGGAGGATTCGCTGTCCAAATTGCTGCTGCGCTGGGCGCGGCGGTTGTCGCTATTGACGTTGAGCCGGAACGGCTCGAGTTAGCTTCTCAGCACGGCGCCGGACTTGTTCTCGACTTTCGCTCCATGGACTTGAAAAGCATGAAAGCTGCGGTGCGCGCTTTCGCCAAAAAATCCGCCCGCAACGGCATTGGGTTGAAAATCTTTGAGACGAGCGGGACGCCCGCAGGCCAGACAACTGCCTTCGGGTTGCTGGATCATGGCGCTTATCTGGCTGTCGTCGGTTTCACACCCAAGGCGATTGAGCTTCGCTTCTCCAACTTAATGGCCTTTGATGCCACTGCGCGCGGCAACTGGGGTTGCCCGCCGGAGCAGTATCCAGCGGCGCTGCGCCTGGTTCTCGAAGGCAAGGTTTCGCTCGGGCGCTACATCGAATTCCATGACCTGGAAGAAGCTCCGGCGGTACTTGAGGCGGTTGCCAACCATTCCACTCAACTCCGCGCGATTCTCCGGCCCAAGCGCGAACAGCGAAATCACACATCGGAGGCAGCACGGTGAAGAACCACAACCTGGTTGAAACTTTCTCTCCCCGCGAGATTCTCGTAGAACAAAAGCCTGTGCGCGACCGTTCAGGCAAAACGGCGAAAGGCCTCCACAATACGTGGATCACGCTGAACAATCCCAGTGAACTCAACAGCTACACCACATCCATGGCCAAGGAACTCATCCTGGCATTGCGGGAAGCGAGCAATGATCGCGCCGTGGTTGCTGTGGTTCTCACCGGCGCCGGCTCGCGCGCGTTCTGCAGCGGCGGCAATACTCGCGAGTATGCGGAGAATTACGCCGGCGCGCCCGCTGAGTACCGTCAATACATGCGCCTTTTTAACGACATGGTTTCCACGATTTTGCAATGCGATAAGCCGGTGATCTGCCGCGTAAACGGGATGCGCGTTGGCGGCGGGCAGGAAATCGGAATGGCCTGCGACTTTTCCATCGCCAGCGACCTCGCTGTTTTCAGCCAGGCTGGCCCCAAGCACGGCTCCGCTCCCGATGGAGGAAGCACCGATTTTCTTCCTCTTTACGTAGGAATCGAGCATGCCATGTACAGCGGCACCCTTTGCGAAACGTGGAGCGCCCATCGCTTCTACTGGCTTGGCGGGCTCACCCGAATCGTTCCGGTCTTGAAGCTCGACGGCAAGTGGCTGGCCAATCCTCTGGTGGTGACGGACCATGTCCTTGATGAATACGGACGAGTGGTGTTTGGAGACTGGAAGGCGGGCCAATCCCGGGAAGAAGGGAAATCACTTCTCGCCAAAGCCGCTATCGATCTTTCTCTGCTCGATGAAGCAGTCGAAGAGATGTGCACCAAGCTGCTTTACACCATGCCGGATTGCCTGACCAAGACCATCGAAAGTTTGCGCAAGCACAAGCTGCGTCACTGGGACAACAATCACGAAAGCAATCGTGCCTGGCTTTCCCTCAACATGATGACCGAAGCGAACGCAGGTTTTCGCGCGTTTCATTACGGCAGCAAAGAGCAGCGCGAAGTTGATTTCATCCGCCTCCGCCAGCGCCTCGCGCAGGGCGCTCGTTGGGGAGAAGATTTGGTCCGCGAAATCGCGCCGTGGGTGGAAGAGCCTTCCAAGGCCGCAAGATGAACTGCGAGCCGTCGCTCACCGCGTACTTTTGCGAGCATGGTAGGGAGGCTTCCGCGTGAATGAGCCGGCACAGCTCGCGGGAAAAGTGGCGATTGTGACCGGCGGCTCAGGCGCCATCGGGCGCTCCATAGTCGACGCCCTTGCGCAGGCTGGCGCACGCGCGTATTCCCTTGATCTTTTGCCCCCAGATGGTCAGCGCGACTGGGTCAAGTGTGACGTCCGCGAGGAAAACTCAGTCGCTGCGGCAATTGATGACGTCACTTCGAGCGCAGGGAGGCTCGATCTCGTTGTCCACGCGGCAGGGATTTCGCGTGACGCAGTCATCTGGAAGATGTCCACCGAAGATTGGGACTCGGTCCAGGCTGTGAACCTTCGCGGCGCTTTTATCCTCCTACGCCACGCCATTCCTCATATGCGGCGCGCGAAGGGAGGCCGAATCGTGCTGATTGGCTCCATCAATGGCTCCCGTGGAAAGTTTGGCACTTCAGCGTACTCCGCGAGCAAAGCAGGTCTGCTTGGCCTGGCCAAGAGCGTTGCCCGAGAGGTCGGGCGGTACGCAATCCTCGTCAACGTCGTCGAACCGGGCTGGGTGCGCACGCCCCTCACCGATGCTGTCCCCCAAGCGATAAAGGACGCGGCGATTGCGGAAAGTGTTTTAGGAAATCTTCTTGAGCCTGCGGATGTGGCGGCGTCGGTCCTCTTTCTTTGCGGGCCGGGCGCGTCGCACATTACCGGCCAAATTTTTCGTGTGGATGGCGGGCAGTATCTCGGCGGCAACTAGTTGGAGCGCGGTAGTCAGGCAGCGTCTTGCCACCACGGCAATGAAATGAAAGGGCAGCCATTATGACAGTTCAGACATTTGAAAATTGGCGAGACAAGCCCCTCGACGCCATTTTGTACGAATGCCGGGAACTGCTCGAAGACACGTCTTTCCCGACCGTGCGCCGCTGGCGTGAATCGGGAGGAAAAGTTATCGGCCATTTTCAAGTGTACTTTCCGGAAGAAATCGTTCATGCGGCGGGAATTCTGCCGTTCAAAGTTCGCGGAGCGCCCATCGAAGCGGTCCAGGCTGACTCGCGCTTCGGCTCTTACCTCTGTTCGATACTCAAGACTTCGCTTGAACTTGCCTTAAGCAAAAGAGTTGAGCTCGAAATGTTCGTGACTCATCCCATCTGCGACGCGGCGCGGAATCTCGGCGCCGTCTGGGGCCGCAATTTTGCGTATCCGTGCCAGATTCTTTATCTTCCGCAAAACGCAAATTCTCCCGCCGCAGTCACGTACCTGCGCAGCGAATATGCGCGTCTGCAGCGCGGCATCGAGACCATTGCCGGACGCGCAATCACGGCAGAAGACCTGCGCCATTCGATTGACATTTACAACCGCAACCGCGCTTTGCTGCGCGCTTTGTATGCCGTGAAACGCGAGACTCCCTGGCTGCTGCCCGCTGACGAAGCCTACGTCTTCGTCGCCATCGGCGGAATGATGCCCCGCGAAGAGCACAACGACTTGCTCGAAGCGGTTCTGCCTCTGATTGCCGCGCGGTCGAGCAAAAAGCAGGACAAAATCCGCGTCGTCTTCGAAGGCGGTTTCTGCGAGCAGCCGCCGCTCGACCTGATCCGAGCCATCGCGCGCTCCTGTTACGTTGTGGACGACGATTTGCTCATCGGCTTGCGCTGGATTCTGGAAGATGTGCCTCGGGCAGGCGATCCGCTGTTCAATCTCGCCTCCGCATATCTGGAAAAAAGCTCTTACAGCCCGGTTCAGCATGACCTTCGCAAACCCAAAGAGAAAATGCTGCTTGAGCGCATCAGGAACTCCCAAGCGAGCGCTGCGATACTCACCGCCGCCAAAATGTGCGAACCCGGTCTGGAAGAGCAGGTCGCCTATCTCCACGCGCTGGATGGAGAAGGCATTCCATATTTCATCAGTGAGTTTGAGGAGAAGATGACCACGTTCGACCACATGGAACTGCAACTCGAGACCTTTGTGGAAAACATTTTGTTCAGCTAGGAAGGGTCGTCGCTATGAGCGAACCGCAATCGCACGAAAGCATCGTCGGCCGGGGGAACCGTGACGGCGCCGAGCTCTTCCGGCAATGGTTCTCGGAACTGAACCGCACCGCGGAACAAGGTGGCTCGGCCGCATACGTTTTCGTGATGGGCAGCATGTGCGAAATTTTGCGCACTTTCAATCTGCCCGTCGTTTTCCCGGAGATCAATTCGCTCCAGACCGCCGTGCGCCGTGTGGCCCATGAATATCTCAATCAAGCCGAGGACTACGGCTACTCGCCGGATATCTGTGGTTATGTGAAGGCAGATGTTGCCGTGCAGCTCCGTGGCGGCCAGCATCCCATGGGCCGCATCCCTAAACCATCGATCGCCGTGCTGACCAACGCCTGCAATACCTACATCAAGTGGGCGGAGATTTGGGAACGCATGTACCGCGTTCCGGTCTTCACGCTAGATATACCAGGTACTCGCGCCGCAGGCACACAGACGTGGCCGGGCGATCCGGATTTCGAGAACGATCGCCGCTATGTGCAAGCGCAGATCGGCGAGCTCATAACTTTGTGCGAGCAAGTGACAGGAATCAAATTCGATATAGACCGGCTCCGCGAAGTGATGGGCCACGCCAACGAAATGTCCCGGGGATGGAAGCAGGTTTTGGAGTTCAACAAGAGCCGCCCGTCTCTCTTCAACGCGCTGACCGACGGCACAATTTATCTGGGCGTCGCCAATGGCTTTCGCGGCTCGCAGGAAGGCGGGCGCTTCTTCTCAAATCTCGTCGACGAAATGGCGTACAAGGCCGCTCATGGCATCGGCACCAGCACAGATGAAAAGTACCGCCTGACTTTCATCGGCGTGCCCTGCTATCCCATCTTCAGGAGGTTCAGCGAACTCTTCAGCGAGTGGGGTGGCACCTTCGTCCACTCCACCTATCTGTGGTTTGCTTCCGGTGGCGCCAATTTGGGCTTCGAATACGACCTGTCGCGGCCGCTCGAAAGTTTAGCAGAAGGTGTGCTCATCAGCGTGCGCGAAGCCATGGACAGCATGTTCTATCAAGACCGCGCCATCATCGAAATGGTTGACTCTTACCATCTCGACGGCGTTGTTTATCATCCGGTCAAAAGTTGCCGCACAACTTCCACCGGCATGGCGGACAATCGGCGTTCGCTCATGGCCGCGCGCGACATTCCCAGCCTGTTCATCGAATCCGACATGATGGATCGCCGCGTGGTTAGCGAGGCGCAGATGAAGAATCGCATCGATGCTTTCTTTGAAGGTCTGGCCTCGCGCAAGCAACAGGAGGCCGCCGCGCGCTGATGCGGCAGTTTTCTCGACCAAAGGGGAATGAATCATGGCTTATGCCGCCGGAGTCGACGTTGGATCCACGCAGACGAAGGCCGTTGTGATCGACGAAGCAAAACAGATTGCTGGCCGCGCCTTGATTGATACCGGCGCCAACGTGATCGCCGCCGCCGAGCAGGCCTTCGCCGAAGCCCTCAAGAGCGCCCGCGTCCCGGAAGAAGAAGTCGAGTATGTAGTCGGCACAGGATATGGCCGCTATCGCGTGACGTTTGGAAATACGCAGATCACTGAAATTAGTTGTCACGGACGTGGCGCCGTGCACATGTTCCCCAGCACGCGCACAGTTCTCGATATGGGCGGTCAAGACACCAAAGCCATCCGCGTCCGGCCATCCGGCGAGATCGTGGACTTTTGCATGAACGATAAATGCGCAGCCGGGACCGGCCGATTCTTGGGCGCCGCTTCCAGCGCGCTTAGCATCCCTCTGGACCAGTTGGGTCCAACAGCTCTTCGCTCCGAGCGCCCAGTGCGCATCAGCACAACCTGCACGGTATTCGCCGAATCCGAAGTGCTCTCCTGGCTGGGCAAAGGGAAAAAGATCGAAGACATCCTGCAAGGCGTCCATCAATCGATTGCGGCGCGCTCCATCGGACTACTCCGGCGCGTCGGCGTCGAACCGGAAATCACTTTTACAGGCGGAGTCGCGCGCAATATTGGAATGATCGAGGCTCTTCAGAAGGGCCTTGGAGCAAAGTTGAATGTCAGCGACGATTCGCACTACATGGGCGCGCTGGGCGCAGCGCTCTTCGCTCTGGATCATGTTTTGGCTGGACGCGCGCCGGCCGCTTCCGGGAGGCCATCATGATGCTCTCGGCTGGCATCGACGTTGGGTCTACCTACACCAAGGCTGTAATTCTGAACGAGCGCAACGCCATTCTCGGCCAGGCCTTAGACAAAACCGGCTTCAAGCTTGCCGACGTTGCTCGTCAGGTCTACGACAATGCGTTGCGGAAGGCTGGACTGCAGGAATCCGACGTTTCTTACGTCGTCGCCACAGGCTTCGGACGCCACATGGTTTCGTTCAGCGATGCTCAGGTCACCGATCTCACTGCCAGCGCTCGCGGCGCGTTCTTCCTGTTCCCTCGCACTCGCACCATTCTTGATGTCGGCGGACAGACCATGAAAGCCAGCCGCATCGATGATTCCTCCAGGGTCAAATCATTTCGCCTGAATGATAAATGCGCCGCCGGCACGGGCGCGTTCCTCGAAAAAACGGCCAGATACATGGGCTACAGCACCGAGGAAATCGGCCCGCTCGTCGCAACTTCCAAACGGCAAGTGCCGATCTCCGGAGTTTGCGCTGTCTTTGCCGAATCAGAAGTAATCAACCAATTGTCACTCGGAAGTTCGCCCGCCGACATCATGCACGGCGCGATTGCTTCTCTGGTGGACCGCTCCGTACAGTTGATGAAGCGTGTTCAGATGGAACCCGAGTTCACCCTGATCGGCGGCATCCTCCGCTTTGAAACCATGGCCCGCGTCGTGCATGAGCATCTCAAAGCCGAAGTCAATGTCCCGCCGGAGAATCTCGTTCAGTTCGTCAGCGCCTTGGGCGCAGCGATTCTGGCGCAGCGCCGCCTGCAAAAACTGCATCAGCCATCTGGCGACGTTCCCAGCGATCGCACCTCTGTTAGCCACGCGGGTTCACGCGAGGCACCGTGAAAAATAAACTCATTCGTGTTGAAGCGCTGTTGGAGAACTCACAAGCTCGATTTCTCTCTCCCGGCCTGCTCCGCGCGGATCCCGGATTAATCGCTCAGGGATGGGAGCGCCGCTTCACCGCTGATGAGCAGCGTGCCAACGAGGCAGTCGAACTGTACGAAAAATTGGGATTCGAAGTGCGCGCTGAACCCGTGCGCCCGGAGGAGTTCGACCACGGTTGTGGCGATTGCCGCACGGTTGCTTTTCACTTCTTCGCAGTCTACACCCGCAGAAAATCAGGCTGATTCCAGAGTCACGCGCGTCTGGGCCTGTAGCGCTTATTCTTGAAGGGACGGTTTGTGTCGGCGTAAAGCATCATGAGAGTCCGCCGGTCGCCCTCCAGCGGATTCTTCACGTGGAACGCAATGATCGCCTGCTTCTCCCAATCCTCCAGCGCTGGCTAATAACCAGGCCCGCTTGCGCGGCGAAATCCTGGCTTCACCTGCTCTTTCGGCTTCCTAGCTCATTCCTGACCGTGATGTCTTCCGCGCAGCTACTTCTTCCTTTGCCGCGAGGAACTCGTCGTCACGCCGGTTCCATCAATTGGCACGAGCACCTGAGCCGACGCCGAAGCCTTGTTACCTGAGGCGTCTTTCGCCATGTAAGTGACTGTGTAGACTCGCCCATTCCCCATTCCCGAGCGTTCGGCGCGCAACAAGAACCGCCGCACGTCCGTGCCGAATGGGATTGCTCCGCCGCCGATTGCCTGTATGTCATTGGGCTGGTCTCCGTCGCCCAAGCCGTTGTCCGGCTCGTTGCTGGTAATCGAGACTAATGCCACAGCCGGATTCGCATCACAGGTGTCGCTCGCGTCAACGGTCGCCGTGATTGGGATGAGCCTATGGTCCGGTGGCCAGAGCAGGTTCGGAGATAACATGACTTGCAGTGTGGGCGGAGTCGTATCTCCAACGGTAACCTCGGTAGTAGCCGTGGAGCTGAGGCCCGCCGAATCCGTAACGGTCAGAGTGAATACGTGAGTGCCCAAACTTACCGTCACCTGAACGATGGCTGTCGTTCCCACGATATTCCCGGCTTGATCCTTCCAAACAAAACTGAGCACGTCACCATCAGGATCGCTGGAGTTCGAGCCATCTAACGTCACCAGGCTGCCGTTTGGCCCAGAGCACTCTATCGTTTGATTCGCTCCCGCATTGGCGCCTGGCGGCTGGTTTGCCGCCGTGCCGCTCGAGAAACGGCTGAAAAAGATTTGCGAGATTCCCGGCGTGGCGTCCTGCCAGGCCACGTTGATGTTGCCTTTCTCGTCGGCAGCCATATCCGGCGCTAAGGACAAGCGCGGATCATTGGAAAGATTGAGCGGCGCGGAAAACGTCGCTCCTGAATCTGTCGAACGGCTGAAGAAGATATCTTTATTGCCCGGCGTGTCATCTTCCCAAGCCACATTTATGTTCGCGCCGGCATCGATTGTCAGAAACGGGTTGGCAGAAATGCCGGCGTCATTTGAAATGTTCACTGGACTGGAGAAGGTCGCGCCTCCATCACTCGAGCGGGCAAAGTAGATATCCGGATTATAGTTTGGCGGCGTGTTGTCCCCCCAAACCACATTGATATTGCCCTTGGCATCGAGCCCGATCTGCGGATCCACCGCAGTTCCGGAGCCGTTGGACATGTCCTTTGGACTTGAGAACGTCGCTCCGTTATCAGTCGAGCGGCTGAAGAATATATCGAAGTTGCCTGGACTGTTGTTTTCCCAAACCACGTCAATGTTTCCGTTAAGATCCGTAGCGATCTCTGCGCTGATCGAATTTCCGGTGTGATCGGAGAGACTCTCCGGTATTGAGAAAGTCGCTCCGTGATCGGATGAGTAGCTGAAGGAAATATCGGAAGCAGACTGAGCGTCATCTTCCCAAACGACACTAAGGTGGCCGCTGAGGCCGATAGCAATTTGCGGGGAATAGGACCCGGACGCATTGGTGGAAAGAACTAACGGCGTCGAGAACGTGGCCCCTCCATCGGTCGAATGGCTGAAGAAGATGCCCAGATTGAGCGTATCGTGCTCCCAAACAATGTAGACGTTACCCACGCTATCTGCTGCAATCTGCGGGCTCCCGGAATCGGCAGAATCATTCGACAGGTTGACTGGCGCGCTAAAGCTCACGCCCGCATTCGTCGAATGGCTGAACATGATTTCCGTGCCGCTCGGCAACTCGTCTTCCCAAACTACGTTGACGTTGCCCGCGCTACCCACGGCAATCCGCGGATTGAACGAATAGCCGGATTCATTCGAGATATTTACCGGCGTCGAAAATGTTGCTCCGCCGTCCGTTGAGCGGCTAAACAGAATGTTCGAATTCGTGGCGGTGTCGTCTTCCCATGCTAAGTAGATCGTTCCGTTGGAATCCACGGCGATCTGCGGCGTGAAGGAGAAATCTGAATTGTTCGACACATTCTTGGGCGTCGAGAACGTTTGTGCCCGGGATGGGATGCACACCGCGGCCAATCCCAGAATCACAATCGCGAGAATCTGACTCCAAGCCTTGTAGCGAGCCATGGCAGAACCTCCTTGTCGGCAACCGGTGAACTAAGAAACGTCTACTCAATCCCCCGTTCGACACTTGGAACTGCAAGAGAATCCGCCCCGCGGCCAACCCTGTAGAGACTTCTAAAACGGTTCTTACTCAGGACTGCTTGGATTAAGGTCGTCCTCCCATTCCACCCCTGCGAGGAGACCGGCTTGCTTCTCTTCGCTCATTATACAGAGACGGCACAGCAGGCAAGAGGAGGGTCAATTCTGTTGTGTCTTACCGTTTACTGGACCAGTGCCTCTGAGTGTAAGCCATTAATTTTAGCATGGTTAAACGCCACAGTGCCTTGGCCGTCTGAAAGCACAAAAATTCCCGTATCGTTGCCCAAAACAGCCAGCTGCTTATTGCGCATCAGAGGTAAATTTGCGTGGAACTCTATGGCGAATTTCGGCGGGCTTTTGTGGCGGGCGCTACGTCGATCGTCGCCGTCACCGGAATTCTCACCGGCGGCAGGCACACCGAATCGTTGCAGGCCTGATACTGCAGCGTGAACGGCAGCTTCACTTTGCCCAGCGGCGCATTACCCTCCGCCGCAAATTTCGCATGCACCGTGAACTTGCCTGTGTACACAAGCAGCTGCTTGTCTGTAAAAGAGAGCTTCTTCGCCATGCCCGGCGGATAGCTCGTTCCCAGTTCTTTGAATCCTGCCGGCAGTTTGGCCGTCAGCGTGGTTGGAATCAAATAATCCTCAGACGGCTTATGCGCGTTCACGTGGAATCCCGCCATGATGCCCACCACCATGTTCACATCGAACGTGCTTCCGCGCGGCACGAGCGTCGGCGACACATCGGCCTTCGGACTTGCCACAGCCGATGGCTTCGGCAACTGCTGCGCCTGTGCCGTTGTCGCGCCCGCCAGCAGCGCGCAAATCAAGATGGCGTAAATTCCCGCCAGCCCGCCCAGCCAAATCCGCGTTTTCCAATTTGCCGCCAGTCGCATTTTCAAACACTCACCGTGGTGTGCAATTGCTCGCTCAAAATCCGGCTCATCACTTGCGCCAAATTCTCGCCCGTTTTTTCCAACACGAACGCTTGCGCCGCATCCGACCATCCCAGTTTGAAGCTCGTCGTCAGCGCCGAAATCCAAATCTGACGCACCGGCGAATTCGGGCTGATCACAAACCGCGTCTCTTCCTCGTCCTCGAACTGAATTTCCAGCTTGCCGCTGCCGCCTTCCACCTCGAAATCATGCTCATCGCCGAGTTCGGTTAGCCTCTTGCGCAGGCTTTCCAGCGCCTCTTCGCATTTTTTCTGGAATTCTCGTTCGTCCATCATCGCGGTTGTCTTTTAATGTGGATTCTCGCCGCCGCTTCTGTGTAGCAACCTACGAATGCCGGTTCGACTGTGGCGGCGCAGGCGCCTGTAGCTGTTCCTCGATATCTTTCTGCAATTCGCTCTTATCAACCAGCCCGATGAAGCGCTTCACAATTTTCCCGTCCCGCGAAATCAGTACGCTCGTCGGCAAGCCAATCAATCCGCCAAATTTCTCCGCCAGATCTTCGTTTCCGATCATGATCGGATAGATCATCGTTTCTTGGCTGCCATCAACGTCGAATTTCGTGTTCTGCACGAATGGCTCAACCACTTTCTTTCCCTCTTCGTCCATGGCCACGCCCAGAATCGTGAATCCCCGGCTCGCGTATTTTTTTTGAAATCCAATCATCCACGGAATTTCCACCCGGCACGGATCGCACCACGTTGCCCAAAAATTCACCAGCACCACTTTGCCTTTCAAGCTCGCCAGCGGCAAATCTCCGCCCTGCAACTCAGGGAAGGTGACGTCGGGCGCGCTCGGTTTGCCCGCATCGAGCGCCGCAGTGCCGCCTTTTGCGCTCGATCCCTTTGTCGAAGCGCTTTGCTTACAGCCCGCGAACGCAAGACTCCCCGCCGCTAGCAGCGCTACCGCAACCCATCGCAAAATCATCTGCTGCTTCATCGCTATTGGTTCCTCACATAGAAAAACGATTCAGAAATGCCAGTTTACCCGAAAGCCAGGTCAGCCGGTTCATGAAAATCAGCGCGCCCACCGCCAGCAGCAGCACTCCGCTAAATACTTCCACCCAATGAATGTGCCTGCGGAAGCGCTTGTAAAACTTCAAAAATTGCCCAATGCCAATCGCCGTCAGCAAAAAGGGAATCGCCAGCCCCGCGGAATACGCGATGAGCAGAAAAATCCCGCGCGATATGGTGCTCTGCGCCGCCGCCAGCGTCAGGACGGTCGCAAGAATCGGCCCGATGCACGGCGTCCAGCCAAACGCGAATGCAAATCCCATCAGGAATCCGCTCACGATTCCCGGCTGCCCGCCCATATTTCGAAAATGCACATCGCGATTGAGCCATCGCGTCAGCGCCGGACCTAGCAGAAAAATCAGCGACAGCGCCACCAGATGCACCGGCCGAAAATCTCCAAATCCCGTCGGCCTTGCGAATGCCATCGCGATCCCGCCCGCCAGCAGCAGGCCGCCAATCACCAATCCCACGCGCACCGTGATTTTCACCAGCCATCCAACCAGGTGCAGTCCAAACATCAGAATCAGCCCTCCCGCCAGCGGCGCCAGCATGTTCCGGTGACTCTGCAGGAAGGTTCCTACCGCGCTCGCCGACGCGCCAAAGCTGATGAACACCACCGAAAATCCAATCACAAACGCCAGCGCCGAAGTCAGCAAACCGCCGCGCGGCCCTTCGCCGCTTTGCAGTTGCTCCACTCCGACGCCCGAAAGCATGGATACATACCCCGGCACCAGCGGCAAAACGCATGGCGACAAAAACGAAACCAGCCCCGCCACCAACGCCGCAAATACCGTTACGCTGCCCATTTCAATAGCCTACGCTTTCCCCTGCGCCATTGGATGTCTTTCCCGCTCCGCGAGGTTCATTCCGCGTGCCGCAAATGCCATTCCGTCGCTTGCTCGTACGCCAACGCTATGCACAGCAGTTTTGCCTCGCTCCACTCCGCTCCGTGTAACGCCATCCCAATCGGCAATCCGCCGCGCGTGAAGCCGCACGAAAGCGAAATCACCGGGAATCCCGTGAAATTTGCCGGCCGGTTCATTCGCACCAGCGCCCCGCGCACCGATTCCGTTTGGCCTCCAATATCGACGCTTGCCTGCCCGATTCGCGGCGCCGCAATTGGAGCCGCGGGCGTTAAGATCGCGTCCACGCGCTCAAACGCCTTGCGGAAATCCTCGCGAACACGCTCGCGCATTTGCTGCGCCTTCAAATAATCCACCGCACGCACCGCGCTGCCCATCTCCAGCCGTTTCCGCACATCTTCGCCGTACTCGTTCGCGTGCGCTGGATAATACCCCTGGCTCTCGTGATATTCGAGCGCTTCAGCCAGCGCAATTTGCGTGCTCGGCTCGACGGAATCCTCGATATGCGGCAGCAATACTTCTTCTACGCGCGCGCCCAATTCTTCAAACTGCTTCGCCGCTTTTTCGAGAGCGCTCTTCACCTCTTCATCCACGCGCTCGAAAAAGTATTGCCGTGGCCAGCCCAGCCACAACTTCGCTCCACCTTTTTTTTTTCGTCGAACGCCCGACTCCCGGTAAAAACTCTGCGCCGCCATTTCGCGCTCGCAAATCGCGTCCAGCATAATCGCCGCATCCGTCACGGTCCGCGCGAGCGGCCCTGCATGATCCAGTGTCACCGCCAAAGGTACAATTCCATTGCAGCTCACCAGCCCAAACGTCGGCTTCAGCCCCACCACTCCGCACAGCGCCGCCGGAATGCGAATCGACCCGCCTGTGTCCGTTCCCACCGACGCAAATCCGATTCCCGCTGCCAGCGCCGCCGCCGAACCGCCGCTCGACCCTCCCGGTATGCGCTCCGTATCCCACGGGTTTCTTGCCGGCCCATAATGCGGATTCTCCGTAATGATTCCGTACGCAAATTCGTGCATGTTCGTCTTCCCGAGCAGCACCGCGCCCGCATCCGCGACTTTCTTCGCCACCGCCGCATCGGCCATCGGAACAAAATCACGCAGAAATTTGGACCCTGCCGTCGTGCGCACGCCCTTGGTCCAAATATTGTCTTTCAACGTAATAGGAATTCCGTGCAGCAGCCCGTGGAATTTTCCGCGCCGCATTTCGCGCTCCGCGGCCCGCGCATCCCGCAAAGCCCGTTCCGCGGTCACCGTGATGAACACATTCAGCCGCGGATTCAGCTTCTCGATCCGTGCCAGCGCGCTTTTCGCCAGCTCCACGGGAGAAACTTTTCCACGCCGCATCTTCGCCGCGGCTTCCGCAATCGTCCAGTAAGCGGATTCGTCTGTCACTCGGCTCCAATCCTAAAAAATGCTTTCCTGCCGCCGCACGTTTCCAAACGAAGCGATGTTCGCGATGCGCAAAACAATCCCAAACTGATTCTCATTTCGCACTTGCCCCAGGCTCAGTCGCCGGTATTCGAATCCAATTCCGCAGCAAGACCCGTTGTAGGAAAGCTCCACCATTTGGTTTTGAAAAAGCTGCTGGCTGATGTCGTAACTCACGCCGAAATCCGTGTTCCACCCTTTGCGCGTCGGATTTCCATAACCGACGATCGCGCGGATCTGGTTCGAATACGGCTCATACACTGGCGGATTCGCCGGCGAAATTGGCGGAATATTCAGCGTCGAAAAGTGCGCCAGCGTCACGAACGTTTCCTTGTACGGCCGGACCTTGAGCAGCGTGCCGATGGCCGTCACCCGCCCTCGCACTGCATCGTAGTCCACGCGAAACTCCGTATCGAACCGCCCTGCCGGTTCGATTCGCAAATCGCTGATCAGTGGCGAAAACCGGTGCAGGCTGTCCGCAAATGCGAACGGCGTCACCGAGTCCAGCGCCTGAAATACGTTGCGTTCGCCCGGAATCAGCGCCCCGCCAAACGTCGAATTGAAATAATATTTTTGCAGCAAGCTCCAGCTCACGATTTCCTGCGAATCCGCGCTGCCGCTGCGCCGGAACAGCCGCTGCGTCACGCCATACTGCACGTCATTCGTATCCGTCAGCGTGTCGTCCTGGTCGAACAACAAATATTTCGCAAAATCGTCCACGCCGTTCACGTAGTGATAAAGAATCTCCGGCTCTATCGAATGCATCCACTTCACGTCATCTCCGCTTCCCCACACGCGTTCCAGCGCCGGCGGCCTCACGTCCACTGACAATTCTTCCGTCGTGCGCACAAATGGCTCCGCATGAAACGCTCCATTCTGCAATTGCCCTCCGTAGCGCGTCGAACGCAGCGTGAACGTCGGCGTCACATCCAGCCACGCGCCCCAATGGAGCGGCATGGCCACATCTGGAGCGAATTCCATGCGCGACACAAATGATGGCGTGCTGAATTCCGGCGGCACATTCGTCTCGCGGTGCACCGCGTCCGCAAATGCGTCAAATCCGAAATAGATGGGCAGCTTGCGCCACGGCGCCCGGTCCACTGAGCTCGCGCGTATCTCCGGCGCCGTCCGTATATCAATCGCCGTCTCCGGCGTCGCGCTCAGAAAGTTTTTGTAGCTCAAACTTGCCAGCGCCACGCTGAATCCGTCGCTGTCCTTCGTCAGGAATGCCGTATCCCGCACTTCTGAATTCACCGCCTGCGCGAACGTTTCCGCGAACGCCAGCCGGAATGTCAGCGACGACAATTGGTCCAAATCCGCCACGCCGCGCCAGCCACCCGGCAATAGCGCGTCAAAAAACAAATGATCTTCGTGCCCGCCCTGCTTGGTTAAAGTCCCGTTTGGACCCGGTATTCCGCGGTCGACCACGCCGTAATAATTCGCCGTCAGCGTTGCGTTTTCCCACGGCTTCATGCGCAACTCGCCATTCTCGCTGTATCCGCGCTTGCTCAGATATTGCGCGCCAATCGTCGCGTCCATCCAATCGGTCGGCGCCCAATAGAATGAATCGCCCACCACGTACCCTTTGGTCGTTGATTTTGTCGCCGCCGGAACCATAAATCCCGATTGCCGCACTTTCCGTCCCACGGGCAGCGAAGCGTGCGGCAGATAAATAATCGGCACGTAGAAAAATCGAAACGTCGCATTTTCCAGCGCCACCGATTTCTGCATATGGATGGTCGCGCGCGGCGCGTAGAATTTCCACAGTGGCCGGTCCGGCCTGCATACCGTCATCCACGCATGGCTCACCACCAGCGTGTCTTCATCCACCCGTTCCACTTTTTCCGCCGAGAACGTCAGCGGATTAGGGCTCACCAGCAGATTCGGATTCGCAAAATGCTCCGCAGTCACTGTCCCGCGCACATTCTGAAAGCTCCCCGCGCTGGTTCCGAAATTGTAGTCCGCCTCATCTGCCTGCATATGCTGATTCGCGCGGTCGAACTGCACTTCGCCGCGCGCCGTCGCCTCTTTGGTCTGCTCGTTGTATTCCACGTGCTCGGCGCGCAGTCGCGCGTTCTCGTACACAATGTCCACATGCCCATCCGCGTAGAAAATTTTCCCGGATTCTTTCAGCGTGTCCGCGTCGAGCGTGATGTCGCCGCTTTTCGTGTGCACCACGGTCCTCGTCTGATTTTGCTGCCCGGCGCGTGGCGCGGCGGCCGCCGGCACCGTCATCAGCGCGGCCAGCGCAAGCGCCCACCGAATTTGTCCCCGATTTCTTTGCAGAGAGCTCCAGTCCATCCTGTCGGGCATCGCGTCGAAGAGAGTCCCAAAGCCTAACACGCCCGCCAAACCTGGCAAAGAATCTGTCGTCCCTCGCAGAAATCGCTCCTTCAGCCGTTATCTCTTTCGAGACTCGCTCTTCATTTCTTCCATTCGCGCCTCTTGCTCTCTGCTAATATTTCCTCGCCTGCAACTACCCGGTCCGCAGCGCAAAACGAACCGGTGATCCAAGTCTGCTCTCAGTGTGGCGCAGTCAGTAACCAGAACGTGGACGTGTGCCCGTTCTGCGAAGCTCCTTTTGCTTCCGCCCAGGCCGTTTGTCCCGTCGCCGCCAGCTCGTCCGCATCCGACGAACCCGAATGGCGCCGCGAGGTGGCCCGCCGTCTCGAGGTTTACCGTTCGCGCCGTCCTCACAGCGAATCGGAAGAAACCCAGTCCCCCTTGCCTTTCAGCGGTGAACGGCCTCCCGTAATCACCACCGCCGTCGCGCCGCGCACCATTGCGCGCATCCGCCCCACCCAGCACGTTGAAATTCATGTCTCGCAGCCGCAACTCGATTTTTCCGTCGTCGAAAATTATCGTCTGCAACCGGCCGCGGCATCCCTTCCGGCCGCCGAATTGTCCGCGCGCCGCCTCGCCGGAATACTCGATGCCGCCGCCATCTCTGCGGTTTTCCTCGGTTTTCTCGCCATGTTCCGTTCCTTGGGCGGCCGGCTCACCTTCATGAAGACCGATCTTGCCGTTTACGCTCTCGTCTTTTTTATGATTTATCTCCTGTATTTCTCACTCTTCACGCTTTTCTCCGGCTCAACTCCCGGCATGACCGCGCGCGGCCTTTCCGTAGTCGCCATGGACGGCAACTTTCCCGAAACATCTCAACTTCTCTGGCGCATTTTGGGCTACGTCCTCTCCGGAGGCACTCTCTTGCTCGGTTTTCTGTGGGCGCTGTGGGACGATGACCACCTCACCTGGCACGACCGCATCTCCCACACCTACATCACCGCCGCTTCCCTCGAAGACTCCTCCGCCGATTCATAAATTTTTCTCAGCTCTGCTATCATGGAATTTGCGTGAACGCGATGAAGCGTGGATTCATCAATCAGAAGCTCGGCAAGCGCAATAGCCGCCGCGCCGAACTTCTCAAATCCAAAGCGTATCCCGGGCCATCCGCTCCCCTTCCGCGCGCATCGAATTCCTTGGATTGTAAGCAGAAGCGTAAGAGGACGTGAAAGGCCCTCGGCATAGCGCCTAGCCGCCGCCGAAGTGCTATAATCAACCGAGCGAAAAAGCCTTAGCCCTGCTAAAACACGGAACGAATGGGAAACGAAAAAACATGAGTCCATTTTGGAAGAAAGCGGTAATCGTCGTCTCAGTTCTGATCTTCGCTTACGTCGCGGTCGGCTACGTCAAGGGCAAGGGCGGCGACGACAAAACCTATGCCACTCTTACCGTCTACAGCGAAGTGCTGCAGTACATCCAAGACGATTACGTCGATCAGCCGAGCATTCCTGAAGTCACTTCGGGCGCGCTTCATGGCCTTCTCGACTCTCTTGATCCTCAATCGAGCTATTTGAGTCCCGCAGAATACGCCGATTACGAAAAGAAAATCGACGACAAGACCAAAGGCCAGGTCGGCATCTTTCTTTCCAAGCGCTTTGGCTACGTGGTCGTCGTTTCCGTTCTTCCCAACAGCCCGGCGCTAAATGCCGGTCTCAAAGACGGCGATTTGCTCGAGTCCATCGCCGGCATATCCACCACGGAAATGTCCATCGGCGAAGCGGATGTTTTGCTCACTGGCGATCCCGGCAAAACGGTCACCTGCGAAATCATCCGCCGCGGCAAACAGCAGCCTTTCGACGTCACCATGACTTACGCCAAGCTCCAGCCTCCCCATTTGCTTGAGGAGCAGATGCAGGACGGCATCGCCTATCTGCGCGTCCCCGCTTTTGAACCCGGCACTTCTCGCCAGATTCGCGAGAAGCTCATCCAATTCAAGCGCCAGGGCGCAAAAAAGCTCATTCTCGATTTGCGCGGCTCAGCTTCCGGCCCGGAGAGCGAAGGCGTCGATACTACTCAGTTGTTCCTTCCCTCTGGAACCATCACCACTCTTGAAGGCCAAACCGTCACCAAGCAGACTTTCTCTGCCGATCCCTCCAAAGTAGTCTGGAACGCGCCTATGACCGTCCTGATCTCCAGCGGCACCGCCGGTCCTGCTGAAATTCTCGCCGCCGCGATCGGAGACAATCATCGCGGGGACACTGTTGGAGAAAACACCTTCGGCACCGCTTCAGAGCAAAAATTGATTCCGCTCAACGACGGCTCCGCCCTCATTCTCACTGTTGCGAACTATTTCACTCCCGCTGGCAAGTCCATTCCCAAGGAAGGCGTCGCGCCCACCGTCGAAGTCAGTCCCAAGACCGTAAGCGATGTCGCCCAGTTGAATGAGGATCAGCTCGCGCCTCCGCCTCCGGGACAATTGCCTTCCGCGGATGACCCCGTCGTCAAAAAGGCCATTGAAATTCTCCAGGGCAGCAGCCCTGCTCAGAAGGCTGACTAACGCCAAAGTGGCCTTCGCTGGCCGTTTCCATGAATCTCGCGTGCCGCCTCAACTCCGGCACGCGCTCGGCTTCCTGATTTTTTCCTTGTGTACATTTTTCCTCGCCTCTTGCGCCAGAAAACCTCTCGGCAGTTCGCAAATCGAAGCTATCACCCGTGACTTGGTCGCTGCCGCGCAACAAGCCGCAGGCCGCAACGCGCAAATCTCCATCCGCCCGGAAATGCGCCGCTCAGCCAACCGCCGCTCGCAGCTCACCGCCGACGATATTTCCATCGACCTGTCCAACGCATCCGATCGCGACTCTCTCGAGCATGCTCTCGACCGTGCCGCCGCTCGCCATCACCTGAAGCGCTTTTCGCAGTCCGCCGCGCCCGGCGTCATTCGTTTCGATTACTTGCTGAATGGCCAGCGCACCCATTCCGTTCGCATCGCCTTCGCCGCGCCGAATTCCTTCGTTTCCTCCGGCCGCAATTCCGCTCCGCGCCTTGCCATCATCATTGACGACATGGGCAGCGACCAATCCGCCGCCGCGCCGCTCCTCAAATTGCCTTTTCCGCTTACTTTTTCCGTCCTGCCCGATCAATTGCACTCCGCCGAAATCGCCAACGAAGTCTATCGGCGCGGCGATCAAGTCATGCTTCACCTTCCCATGCAATTCGAAGGCAGCGCCGCCAAAGCCGAGCCCGTTGAATTGCGCCTCGGAATGCCCGCCAATGAAGTCGATCGGCTGCTCAGCCAAATGCTCGCCAACGTTCCGCACGCCATCGGCGTCAACAATCACGAAGGCTCGCTCGCTACCGCCAATCCTCAGCTCATGTCCGAACTGATGGACGCGCTGCGTCGCCGCAATCTCTTTTTCATCGACAGCCGCACCACCGCCGCCACTGTCGCTTTCGATGCCGCCGAGCGCGCCGGCGTGCGCGCCGCATCGCGCAAAGTTTTCCTCGATGACGTCGAAACTCGCTCGGCGATTCTTCGCCAGCTCGACCTCGCCGCGCGTGACGCCACCCGCGACGGCTCCGCCATCGCCATTGGCCATCCGCATCCCGCCACCATCGCCGCCCTCGCCGAAGCCCTGCCCCGCCTCAAATCCCGCGTCCGCCTCGCCTTCGCCTCCGCCCTGGTCCACTGAGCTCTTACAATAAAACGGTGAAACTCCGGCGTGATTCTGCGAATAAAAGGGCTACCAGTGGTGTCTAACAATTTGTATAGCCTTTTGGGTCTGGCAGTCTCTGACAAGGTACTCCGACCTTGTGATTCGTACTGCTTCGCATTGCCTATCGATGATTTCGTTCTTGCTAAAGAGAAAACCTCTTCTCGTAATCGGGGTAACATTTCTCTGCGGCTTGGTTTTTGTTCTCTGGCTGCGGAGCGAACATGGACGGCAAAAATCCGCAAAGTGGGTCGATCGCAGCTATACCGTCACCTTCCAATGGAACGGCAGCCTCAAATCAGTGAGCATTATCGATAACGAGACGAGGAGGCCTGAGAGCGATCCAGTGTTGCGCCGGATAGCCTCTGATGAATTGAGCCGTGTGGTCAGCCAGATCCTTAAGCGTGCAGAACTGGAGAGAGCAGAAGGCCGCTTTAACCTGACATTGAGCGGACCAGCCGAACCTTACCTGATGAGCTGGTCTGCGGCACACATTCCAAAGTTGGACGAGCTCATGCATGCGGCGGCGACATGGGACCTTGAGACGATAGAAAGAATCATCGGCGACGGCGTCAACGTAAACGCGAGAGCACTCGACAGCGACAATACGGCGCTCATTCTCGCTGCCACAAATCCAGCCAACTTCAGGCCAACGCGTCTGTCTCGGCTTGACAGGCCACCTGACAGCAAAACGGTTCAATACTGCTAACAGCGGGAGCTAACCCCAATGCTAAAGGCTATCTGGGCTCGACTGCTCTAATGCGCACGACTGACGCCTCGATTGCCAGGGATCTAATAAATCACGGAGCGAACTTGAACATTGCAGACGACAAGGGCTGGACCGCTTTGGTTTACGCGGTCGACGGTCACAATCTTCCGATTGTGCGAATCTTGCTGAAAGCTGGCGCGCAGGTAGACGCCAAAGACAAAAGAGGCTGGACGCCACTAATGTACGCCGTTGATGAAGGCGACATTGATGTGACTAAGGTGCTGCTTGCATCGGGCGCTAGTCCAGAGATACGAAACAAGCAAGGCAAGACAGCTTTGGACATTGCCCGCCAAACGCATGGGCCAACGGGCTGGGCCATCGTACAATTACTCTCCGGTCGACTTCACAAGTCACGCTCCAACTCATAAAGATATGAGCCGAAGCGCCGGGTGCCCCAAGCGCGCTTTGTGAGCGTGGGGAAGCTCGCTGCATATTCTCAATTCAAAATGGGCTGAATTAATTCCATCGCATATTCGGCAATGGCGCCGGCGGCGGTGAGCGCGGGCGACTCCATGCCCATCAAATGCGCCACGTGCGGGAATTGCGGGTCGCGCTCGATGACAAAATCGCTGGCATGATGGCTCCCCGGCGGCGCCAGCTTCGCGCGAATGCCGGTATACGCGGGAACCAAATCCTCGGCGCGAAGCTCCGGCAGCATGGCCTGCGCCATGCGCGCAAATTCCTCGACCGGCGGACGGTTGCTCTCATAATCATTTTTATCGGCGATATAATGCGCCGTCGGACCGACCAGCACTCCATCCCACAGCGTCTTCGTCAAATGCACGCCGAGGCTCAATCCCTCCGGATGCGGCAGCGGATACACCAGCCCGCGCACCAAGTCCCTGCGGCTGCGCACAATCTCGCAATACTCGCCGCGCACCGGATAAATTTTGTGCCGCGCCATCGCCGAGCCCATCAGCGCCGCCACTTCATCCGCGAACAGTCCCGCGCTGTTCACCACGCATCGCGCTTCAATCTCTCCCGCTCCGCTCGTCACGCGCATAATTCCCCGCTGCGCCTCGAGCCGCGTTACTTTCGCGTGCGTCACAATGTCCGCGCCGCGCTCCGTCGCAATTCGCGCATAAGCCTTCACCAGTTCCTCGCTGGCCACAATTCCCGCCGACGGCACTTCGATCGCCGCCGTCCCTCGAATGTGCGGCTCGCGCGCGCGAATGGCCGCCGCATCCACCATGCGCAGTCCTTCGACGCCGTTCTTTTTCCCGCGCTCGATCAATTCCGCCAGCGTCCCTTCCTGTTCTTTCGCCGTCGCCACCACCAATTTCCCCGTCACGCGATGCGCCACGCCATGCGCCGCGCAAAATTCCTTAGTCAACTTATTCCCGCGAACGCACAGCCGCGCCTTCAGCGACCCCGGCGTGTAATACAGTCCCGAATGAATCACGCCGCTATTCCGCGAACTCGCGCCCATGCCCAGTTTCGGCATCTGCTCCAGCAAAAACACGTCTTTCCACTTCACCGCAGCCGCCGCCGCGATCGCGCAGCCCACCACTCCGCCGCCGATAATTACAACGTCAGCCCGCTCCATATCCCCTCGAACTCAAAACCGCGCAGCATATGCCATCGCTACCAGCTCCAACCATTTTGCCGCATTTTTCGCCGCGAATCTTTCCGACGCGCGAATTTTCCAGACCCACCCGCGCACTCTTCGCAAAGGACGCGAAGATGTGTGAATGTTCAGCACGCTCACAGTACAGGAGACCCTCGACTCACCATGACCTCACCGTCTTCTCCCCGGCTGAGCGGCAAAAGACTCACTTGGTGTTCACTGCTTGTAGAGATCAGAAGGTTTGTCTCGGCCGCCTTGGTGGTAATCGCTTTGACAAAGACAAGTTTCGGCAAGGCTACAGGGGAAACCGCATCGCGTGTGCAAGCGTCTTAAAGATGAGATTTGAGGCGTAGCAACCCGGCCGCCGCATCGAGAAAATAAGGTAAACCATCGGCAATTCATGTTCACTGGGAGTTAACGAGTGGTTTCGCGTCAAACAGTGAATGCGTCTCCTGAAGAAAAGCACCTGCCTTCGATTTCGGAGGAACTCGCGCTGCCGCCGCACCACAAACGGCGCTGGTGGATTTGGGTGTTGATCGTGCTGGTGCTGGGAATTGCAGTGTGGTACTTCCGCTCCAGCGCGCAGAAGCAGTCGCAGAACGCGAGCGCGGCAGCCAGGAGCAGAGGAAACCAGGCTACTCCCGTCACAGTGGCGAAGGCGCAAAGCAGCGATTTGCCCGTGTACTTCACCGGCCTGGGCACCGTGACGGCATATTACACGGTGACGGTTCACCCCCGCGTGGACGGCCAAATTATGAAGGTGTATTTCAAAGAAGGCCAGTTTGTGCACAAGGGCGAAGCACTGGTGGAAATTGATCCGCGGCCGTATCAAGTGCAGCTTGAGCAGGCGATGGGCCAACTGGCGAAGGACGTCGCCTCACTTAAGGACGCCACCGTCAATCTCGAGCGTGATACATCGCTTTATGCAGCCGGGATTATTCCGAAACAGCAGCTCGATACGCAGGGCGCAATTGTGAAACAGGGCCAAGGATCTGTGGACGCGGATCAGGCAGCGATCGACAATGCCAAACTCGAACTCGTGTATTGCCACGTAACTGCGCCCATCAGCGGGCGAATTGGCTTGCGACTGGTTGATCCGGGGAATATCGTCCATGCAACGGATACCAACGGGTTGATTGTGATTACACAGCTTCAGCCCATCGCCGTGATTTTCACATTGCCGCAAGACGAGCTTGAGCAGGTTTACAAAGAGCTGCGCGCGCATGACCGCCTGACGGCGGACGCTTACGACCGCGACGATACCACTAAAATCGCGAGTGGTTATTTAGAAACGATCGACAATCAAATTGATACCACGACAGGAACCTACAAGCTGAAGGCTGTTTTCAACAATCAGGACAATGCGCTGTTCCCCAATCAATTCGTGAACATTCATTTGCTGGTCACTACGGAAAAGAATGCCACCATGATTCCGGCCGCTGCAGTGCAACGAGGGCCGCAAGGCACTTACGTCTATGTCGTGAATGGAAATGTTGCCAAGGTACGGACGGTTAAAACTGGAATCACAGAAGGAAACGTGATTGCGATTGAAAGCGGGATCCAGCCCGGCGATGAAGTTGTTACCGACGGTCTGGACAAATTGACCGATGGCAGCAAGATCGAGGCTCGCAATCCCACTGGCGGTCCGGCGGGCGGCCAGGCAACGCCTTCCGGCAAACCTGGCACCACGCTCAACAACGAGAGCGCGCCGAAACAGCTCCCATCTGGCAAGCGCAAAAGCGGAGTCCCGCAAAAATGAGCCCGTCGCGGCCGTTCATACTGCGGCCCGTCGCGACCAGCCTCTTGATGGTCGGGCTGATGCTCGCCGGACTGGTAGCTTACAAACAGCTGCCGGTATCCGCGCTCCCGGAAGTCGATTACCCCACGATCCAAGTCCAGACGTTTTATCCGGGCGCGAGTCCGGACGTAATGGCGTCTTCGGTGACCGCCCCGCTCGAGCGGACATTCGGACAAATTCCCGGCTTGAATCAAATGACCTCGACGAGCTCATTCGGAAGCTCGATTATTACGCTGCAATTCGTGTTGAGCCTCGATATCGACGTTGCCGAGCAGGAAGTCCAGGCGGCAATCAATTCCGCGGGACAACTGCTGCCAAGGAATCTGCCGAACCCGCCGATCTACAACAAGATTAATCCTGCAGACACGCCGATTCTCACGCTGGCGCTGACGTCCGACACACTGCCGCTCTCGAGCGTGGAGGACCTTGCCGATACCAACTTGGCGCAGAAAATCTCTCAGGTAACTGGGGTCGGATTGGTGAGCATCAGCGGAGGGCAGCGTCCGGCGGTGCGCATTCAAGCGAATCCGACACAACTTGCGTCGTATGGATTGAGCCTCGAAGATCTGCGGACGGCGCTCGGAGCGGCGAACGTAGATCAGGCGAAAGGCAACTTCGAAGGACCGCGCCAAGAATACACCATCGGTGACAACGATCAATTGATTTCCAGCAGTCAGTACAAGCCAATCATCATCGCCTATCGGAATGGCGGGCCGGTGCGGCTGAGCGATGTGGCGACGGTGATAGATGGCGCGGAAAACGTACGGGAAGCCGCGTGGGCGAATGAAGAGCCGGCGGTCATTTTGAATATACAGCGGCAGCCCGGGGCTAACATCATTAGTGTGGTGAATCGTGTGAAGGCGCTGCTACCGCAACTGGAAGCGTCGCTTCCTTCAGCGATAAAAGTAACGCCGCTTACCGATCGCACAATCACTATTCGCTCGTCCGTATCCGATGTGCAGTTCGAGCTAATTCTTACCATTTGCCTGGTGGTGATGGTCATTTTCCTTTTCCTGCGAAGCGTTTCGGCCACCATTATCCCGAGCGTCGCAGTGCCGCTATCCATCGTGGGCACTTTCGGCGCGATGTATTTGCTTGGCTACAGCCTGAACAATTTGACGCTAATGGCGCTGACCATCTCGACCGGATTTGTGGTCGATGACGCTATCGTCATGATCGAAAACATAAGCCGGTATATCGAGCAGGGAGATCCGCCACTCGAGGCGGCGCTCAAAGGCGCCGAACAGATCGGTTTCACGATTATGTCGCTAACTATATCGCTGATCGCGGTCTTGATTCCGCTGCTTTTTATGGGCGACGTGGTCGGGCGGCTGTTCCGCGAATTCGCAGTAACGCTGGCGATAACGATTCTGGTTTCAGCATTCGTTTCGCTGACGCTGACGCCGATGATGTGCGCGCGGCTGCTGAAGCACCGGCCAGAGCATGAACAGAGCTGGTTCTACCGAACTTCGGAGCGATGGTTTGAAAAAGCCATCGCTTATTATGGCCGCACTCTGAAAGTGGTGCTGCGCTACCGGACTACGACGCTGATTATCACCTTTGCGACACTGGTGGCGACGATTCTGCTCTACATTTACGTGCCCAAAGGCTTCTTTCCGGTGCAGGACACGGGCGTAATCATGGGAATTTCACAGGCGCCGCAGGACGTGTCTTTCGATGCCATGGCGCAGCGCCAACAGCAACTCGACCACGTCATTTTGCAGGATCCGGCGGTTGAGAGTCTTTCTTCCTTCATCGGAATCGACGGCACGAACGTGACGCTGAACAGCGGACGCATTCAAATCAATTTGAAGGATATTGCGCAGCGGAATTACGTTTCCGCTTCGCAGGTGATCGCGCGGCTCGAGCCGGAATTGAGTCAGGTGGACGGAATCACGCTGTATATGCAGCCGGTGCAGGACCTCACGGTGGAAGATCGCGTGAGCCGGACGGAATTCCAGTACAGCATGGAAGATGTGGACGCAAGCCAGCTAGCTACTTGGAGCTCGCGCATGCTCGCAAAAATGAAAACGCTGCCGGAGCTCGAAGACATGGCGAGCGATCAGCAAGACAATGGATTGCAGGCGAGCGTCATTATCGACCGGGGCACGGCTTCACGGCTGGGCATTTTGCCGCAGACCATTGACGACACGCTCTACGACGCTTTTGGCCAGCGGCAGGTGTCAACGATATTCACGCAACTCAATCAATACCACGTGATTGAAGAAGTGCTGCCGAATTTTCAACAGGATCCGAGCGCGCTTAAGGATATTTTTGTAAATTCGACGAGCGGGCAGCAGATCCCGCTAAGCGCGTTTACACGAATCGAGGAAACCAGCGCGCCTCTGACCGTAGATCACCAGGGACAATTTCCGGTGGTCACACTTTCCTTCAACTTGGCGCCATCGACATCGCTGGGCAACGCAGTCAAAGCGATTGACGCCGCGAAACAACAACTGAACATGCCGGCGAGCATTCAGACGAGCTATCAAGGAACTGCCGCCGCCTTCCTGAATTCGCTGTCAAACGAGCCGCTACTCATTCTCGCCGCGGTGATCGTGGTGTACATCGTGCTGGGCGTTTTGTACGAGAGTTACATCCATCCGATCACGATTCTTTCGACGCTGCCTTCGGCGGGCGTCGGAGCGATTCTGGCATTGCTGATTTGCCGGGAGGAATTCAGCATCGTGGCGCTGATTGGATTGATCCTGCTGATTGGCATCGTGAAAAAGAACGCGATTATGATGATTGATTTTGCGCTGGAGGCGGAACGCAAGGAGGGCAAATCGGCGCTGGACGCCATCTATGAGGCTTCGCTGTTGCGTTTTCGCCCCATCATGATGACCACCATGGCCGCGCTGCTCGCGGGATTGCCTCTGGCGCTGGGAACGGGGATGGGCTCGGAGCTGCGCCGGCCATTGGGCATCACCATTGTCGGCGGGCTGCTGCTAAGCCAGTTGCTGACGCTGTACACGACGCCGGTTGTTTATGTGGCGTTCGACTGGATCGCCGACCGCTTGAGCTCGCACGTACACGCGCCGGCAGAAGAACCTGCGGGCGACTGAGCCATGAATATCAGCGCCAATTTCTCCGTTCCGTTCATCAAACGCCCCGTCGCAACGTCGCTGCTAACGGCGGCGATCTTCCTGGCGGGAGCATTGGCGTTCAATTTTCTGCCGGAAGCGCCGCTGCCGCAGGTGGACTTCCCAACGATCTCGGTGTTTGCGAACCTTCCCGGCGCAAGCCCAGAAACCATGGCGTCAGCGGTAGCCACGCCGCTGGAGCGGCAGTTCGGACGAATCGCCGGCGTGACGCAGATGACATCGACGAGTTCGCTGGGCTCGACCAACGTTACGCTGCAATTCGACTTGAGCCGCAATATAGACGCCGCGGCGCGCGACGTGCAGGCGGCGATTAACGCGGCGCGCAGCCAGCTTCCTGCGGATCTCCCCGGAAACCCAACCTATCGAAAAGTAAATCCCGCCGATGCGCCGATTATGTTGCTCGGGTTGACGTCCACGAATATTTCCCGCGGAGATGTTTATGACGCGGCCGATTCGATTCTGGCGCAGAAAGTGGCGCAAATTCAGGGTGTGGGCCAAGTTTCCGTGTGGGGCGGCGCGCAGCCGGCTGTGCGTGTGGACGTCAACCCAACACAGATCAGCAGTTACGGCATCAGTCTCGAACAAGTTCGCACCGCTCTTGCCAGCGCCAATGCTCATAGCCCCACTGGATCGGTCGAGAACGGCCTCGACAAATGGCAGCTTTACACCACAGATCAGCTTTTCACGGCGAAGGAATACCGTCCGCTCATTGTGGCGTGGGTGAATGGCGCGCCCGTGCAGCTTTCCGACATTGCCACAGTGACCGATTCCGTCTCGAACACGCGCAATGACGGAATCTCGAATGGCAAGCCGGCGATCATGATCGCAATATTCCGGCAGCCGGGCGCGAACATTATCGACACCGTGGACCACGTGCGCGCGGAGCTGCCTACGCTGCAAGCATCGATCTCTCCTTCCATTCATCTAGGAGTTATTCAGGACCGCTCCCCGACGATTCGCGCGTCAGTCCACGACGTGGAAATCACGCTGATGATTTCGATCGTTCTGGTGGTGCTGGTGGTTTTTGCATTTCTGCGCAACGCTTGGGCCACGGCGATTCCGAGCATCGCGGTTCCGCTGTCGCTGGTGGGCACGTTTGGCGTGATGTATCTCTTCGGATACAGCATCGACAATCTCTCGCTGATGGCGCTGACCGTATCCACGGGATTCGTGGTGGACGACGCGATTGTAGTCATTGAAAACATCTCGCGCCATCTCGAGACCGGCATGCGGCCGTTCGACGCGGCGCTGCAGGGCGCGCGCGAAATCGGGTTTACCGTGTTTTCGATGAGTACGTCTCTGGTGGCCGTGTTCATCCCCATTTTGTTGATGGGCGGCATCATAGGCCGGCTATTCCGCGAATTTGCGGTGACGCTGAGTGCGGCCATCTGCGTCTCGTTGTTCGTTTCGCTGACAACCACGCCGATGATGTGCGCGCGGTTCCTGCGGCGCGAGCGAGCGAAGCATGGGCGCGCCTACCGCATCGCGGAACGCGGCTTCAACGGTCTTCACGGGCTCTACGACCTGTGCCTGCGCTGGGTTCTGCGCAATCAGCCTGCGGTGCTGACGATCACGTTAATGACCGTGGCACTCAGCGTCTATTTGTTTGTAATTGCTCCGAAGGGGTTTTTCCCCTCACAGGACACCGGAAGGCTAAGCGGCTCGATTCAGGCAGATCAGGCAACTTCTTTCAAAGCGATGGACGCTAAAATGATCGCCTTCGAAAAAATTGTTCAGGCGGATCCGGCGGTAGATACAGTGACCGCGTTCGCCGGCGGCGGCAGCGAGAATACCGCGCGAATGTTCGTGCAGCTCAAACCGATCAGCGAACGGAAAGTGACGGCAGACCAAGTGATCGCGCGGCTGCGGAGAAAGCTGGGAGGCATTCCCGGGGCCACGCTTTATCTGCAATCCGTGCAGGACGTGAGCGTCGGCGGGCGCATGGGAAATTCAACATATCAGTACACTCTCCAGGCGGACGACAGCTCCGAGCTGAACTATTGGGCGCCGCTGCTGATGAAGCAAATGGCAAAAATTCGGGAGCTCCGCGATGTAAACAGCGACCAGCAGGTTCACGGGCTGGAAGCTTCGGTGGTAGTCGATCGGGACAGCGCGTCGCGTCTCGGCGTGTCCATGTCCGCGATTGACAGCACGCTCAACGACGCGTTTGGCCAGCGGCAAGTGTCCAATATTTATAAAGGACTGAATCAGTATCACGTGGTGCTCGATGTGCTGCCGCAGTATCAGGAGAATCCTGACGCGCTGAAAGCCATTTATGTCGCGTCGAAATCGGGGAAACTCGTGCCACTCAGCGCGGCATCGCACTATGAGCCGTCGAGCACCTCGCTCGCGGTGAACCATCAAGGACAGTTCCCGTCTATAACGCTTTCGTTCAATCTATCTCTCGGGGCTTCGCTAGGACAGGCGGTCACCGACATCGGCAAGGCACAACGCGCGATTGGTATGCCTGCAACTGTGCACGGAGGATTTCAGGGAACCGCGCAGGCTTTTCAGGCTTCTTTGTCGTCGGAGCCGATTTTGATTTTGGCGGCCCTTGGCGCGGTTTACATTGTGCTCGGCGTATTGTACGAGAGCTACGTCCACCCGGTCACGATTCTTTCGACTCTTCCGTCGGCCGGAGTGGGCGCGCTGCTGGCGATTTTTTTGTTCAAAGACGATCTCAATGTCATTTCCATAATTGGCATCATCCTGCTCATTGGCATCGTGAAGAAAAATGCGATTTTGATGATTGATTTCGCCATTCAGCAGGAACGCATCGAAGGCAAAGCTCCGCTGGACGCTATTTATCAGGCGTGCTTGCTGCGCTTCCGGCCGATCATGATGACCACCATGGCCGCGATGCTGGGGGCGCTGCCGCTGGCCATCGGCGGCGGGACGGGTTCGGAGCTGCGGCGTCCGCTCGGAATCACTATCGTCGGCGGCCTGATTGTGAGCCAAATGCTGACGCTGTTTACCACGCCGGTCGTATATTTATATCTGGACCGATTCCAAACATGGCTGCAGCATTTCGGTCGCGCCCGCGCCTTGCCAGGAGAGGCCCAAATCGGACACAGATAGGCTTGCCAGCGACGCCCGCTTACGGTGCAACGCGAACAGGAACGATTGGCTGCCGATTTCATGTTCCAGTCGGCCTTCGACAAGGAGTTTGAGGTCGCAATTTGCGAGCCAAATCGGGGCGCGGCACGTGCTATCACGTGGAATCAGCCAAGTCCATTCGTTTCACGCTGGCCGTTGCCATGGTACGTGAGCTACCGCATGCTTCGCGTTTCTATCTGGAATTCGCTGCCGCTTCCATGCCCGGTGTCATGCTTTCTACTAGCTCAACCCAAAGACCATGTCACAGAATCGGATTTCACATCTGAATTCTACCTGGCATCTGCGCAACGGCGCTGAAGAACAAGGTGAACAACCTGCTGTCGGCTCGCGGGATCGAGCTGCACAGCGAAGAGTTTTCCAGGGAGAAGTGCGAGTACTGGCGATCGAAATGGAAGAACTCACGCGGTTTGAGTTGCAAATCGTCGTGGAGCAGATTCGCAGTTTGAATCGCAGCATCGCGGAGCTGGAGGAGGTCATCGAGCGGGAAGACCAAAAACTGAAGGGTCGCGGGAATCTGACCAGCATCAAGGGGATCGGCCCGCTGGGCGCCAGCATCCTGCTGTCGGTGATCGGCGATGTGGGCGATTTTCCCGACGAAGGAAGGCTCGCCTCGTACTTGGTTGTGCCCCGCGTGCGCAACTCCAATGAGACCGAGCGTTCAGGACGCATCACCAAACGTGGCAGCAAGCTGGGCCGCCCTGGTGTAGTGCGCTCTGATCGCCAAACGCTTCAGCCCATATCTTTCCTTCGATGGTTGTTGCCTTTTCTGCTAAACGTGGCGCTAGGGCCGGTGAAGGCACAAGGGGGAGACATCATGCAAGTTACGGCAATTCGGCGAAAGGTTTGTATGTCCGAGGCCTTCAGCAAGCGTCCTAACCCATTCACCTTGGAAAGGGCCATTGTTGCGCCGTTGTCCACTTCGAACGGCAGTCAGGCAGGTCCGGCGTGACCACGGGAAGAAATCCGGCTCCTGCGGCCTTCATGCGATGCTGTGTTTCGCACTGCTCCCTGCCTCGCTTGGCGATGGCGTCGAAAGTCGCAATAGCACTTGTTGTTACATCTTTGGCATCTCCATGGGCTTCGTGGGCTTGATCGCAGGCGGGTGACCGGACAGGCCGAACGCAGTCTTTGCCGCAGGCGGCAGATTATCCATGTGCGCAAGGAACGTGACGACTTGCCAGATTTCATCGTCCTTCAGCACGTTCTTCCAGCCGGGCATGCCCGTCCAGCGAACACCATGCGAAATGATGTAGTAATTTTCGTTTTGCCCCATGTCCGGGGTATCGGTCATGAATTGCGGTGGCGGCGGGTAGAGCGTTTTGGCCAGCGGCGATTCAGGATTGGCGGGGTCGCCGTGGCACACCGCACAGCGCTTAAGATAGATTGACGCACCCGCCACGAGGTTCTGATCCGTGGGCTGCACTGGATTGGTGATCTTCGGCGCGTTGCGCTCAACATTTGCATCCATCACGCGCATCGCCATATTCGTTTCAAAGGAAGTAGGCAAAATGTCCGCGCGCATGGTGATGTGTCCCGTCAAGCCAACGAAAAGCACCACGAGCACCTCTACGATGATCGTGGCGACTACACCCAAAATAAATATCCGCATTCTTTCTCTCCTATCGGGCGGCCTTTGGCGTGCCGCGCTACTCAGTGCCGTGAAAGTTCTCCAGCACGAAGACCTTTCGAGCAGAGCTTCGGAAGAACTATGCTCGCTCCTGAAAAATCCCATGATGTCGGAATTTGAGGATCTTCGCGGAAGCCGATAAGGCAGAACTACTATGCACACATGCCCTGAGACGGCTTTCTCGAAGAGCCGTTAGAGCAGAGAACTAGATTCGGAGAACGGAGAATTGTTGGTACAGAGGATTCTTGGCGACCGACGGCGGGGCTAAGTCGGCTCCCCAAAGAGGTTCTTGCCTGGCGACTACTGAGCTTGCGAATCGCGCGATGAAGTGATTCGCGCCGTGATAGGCGACGTTAGCGGGCTGACACTGGGAGGGGCCCGCGGTATTCACGAAGACGTTCGGATGATCATGGCTAGAGCAGTTCGAGCGTTCCGGCAAACCCTGATGTGAACCGTCAGGATGGTTAAAAGCTTGGTGATGGCACTCATGGGTGTCCGAGTGGTCAAGCAAGGGGCAACAGCCGGCAGCGCATGGTCGAGCAAAAGGAGGCATAGAACATGGCGGCCATGAAAATCGCCGCCACAAATACGCGCGTTGTTCCTGACGTGATCATGTGACCGAACTGCATTGTACCTTCGTGTCCGCGAGTTTTTCCACCTCAGAATTCAGACGAGGAACGTCTTTGGCTCCACGATGAACAATCCGCGGCGAGACACCAGAACCTGCGTTGCAGCGTAACCCGTGAAAACGGCTTTTGGAATAGGTTTGCGCGCGGTTGAGGAGAAAAACGGCTTTGCCTCAATTTCGCGGTTGTGATTGCCGTGAGCCTGCTGTCACACCGCGAGAGAAATGGATTCGATAGCGGAATGTCTATGCCAGAGCTCGCGGCTCCCCGCCAATTGGCTCCCCGTTCGGCAATACCCAAATCGGAACGTCCCTACGACGCACGCTAATTCCTGCTACACTCTATAATTTCAAAAGGGGAACGCACCTATGCGCAGGATGTGGATCGCAATCGCCGTGGCCGCCTTTGTCGTGACGCCTGCAGGCGCTTCTCCGACGACCGATGTCATGGCCACCGTCCGCCAATTCGTAAATTCCTTCAATCGGGGTGATGCGAAAACCGCAGCCGCGGCTTGCGCCGACGAAACCTACATCATCGACGAGTTTCCGCCTCACGAATGGCACGGAGCCGGCGCCTGCCTTGAGTGGATGAACGCCTACGATGCCAACGCTCGCAAGACCGGCGTGACCAAAGGAAGGGTTACCCTCGGCCACGCGCGCCACGTCGACATCACGGGCAGTCGCGCCTACGTCGTCGTCCCCGCCAACTACTTCTACAGTCTGAAAGGCAAACCGGTCCGGGAAATTGGCTCGATGTTCACCGTCGTCCTTCAAAAAGGCGCAGCTGGCTGGAGGATCGTTGCCTGGAGCTGGACCAAGCGCTAGCGCCCCCAAAAAAAGAGACTGAGATGGCGGCACACATCTACGACATCATTACGGTAGGGGGCGGGATTGCGGCGTCCTCATTGGCCAAAGCGATGGCCGAGCGAGGCGCTAAGGTCTTGGTGTTGGAGCGGGAAAAGCAATTTAAGGACCGTGTGCGCGGAGAGGCCGTTGTGCCTTGGGGTGTGGCCGAAGCTGAGGAGCTCGGAATTTGCCGCCTGCTCAAGGAAACGTGCGCCCATGATGCGCCTTACGTTGAGGCGGGTTCCGGGTTACGAGACCTCCGAGCGACAACAAAACAGCAGCTGCCTCTACTCTCCTTCCAGCACCAAGTTATGCAGGAAATCCTGTTGGGGGCTGCGGAAGACGCGGGAGCGGAAGTGCGCCGCGGGGTAAGCGTAGAGCGTATCGAGTGCGGGGCCGAATCTTCCACAATTGTGGACGGGCACAGCCACGAGCGGATTTCGGCGCGCCTCGTGATTGCCGCCGATGGTCGCGGCTCCGCAGTACGGAAATGGGCCGGCTTTCCGATTTGCGAACAAACCAATGCCTGCTACATGGCTGGCGTGCTGCTGACAGACGTACATGCGCCCACGGAGACTTGTTGTGCTGTGTTCAACCCCGAGCTTGGCAGATGGTTCGGTCTGTTTCCTCAGGCGGGCGGCCGCTTTCGCGCTTACCTTGTTTATCCGAAGAACGCGGGTTATCGTCTGCAGGGCGAATCCATGCTCCATCGATTCGTGAGCGAGTCCGCGAAAACATATGCTCCGCTGGCCGATTACCTTGCCGAAGCGAAAAGCATCGGGCCACTGGCCAGTTTCGATGTGAGCGACTACTGGGTGAAACACCCTTACCGCGACGGCGTGGCGCTGGTTGGCGATGCTGCTGCCACCAGTGACCCTACCTTCGGCCAGGGGCTCTCTTTTGCCATGCGTGCCGCGCGGGTGCTTCGCGACGAACTTACGAACAATTCGGATTGGAAAGCGGCGGGCCACCGCTACGCCGACGAGCATCAGCGGTGTTTTCACGCATGCCACAAGGTCCAGGGATGGCTCCGTACCTTGTTTCAAGACTCTTCACCAGAAGCAGCAGCATGTCGGGCTCAAGCCATGCCGCTGATCGCCGAGGATCCCACACGCGTTCCCGATCACATTTTCAGTGGGCCCGACTTGCCTTTGGACGCACAGACGCGTGCGCGACTGTTTGGCGAATCATGAAACGCACCGTCACCGGGATCGGCACGTTCATCCTGATATTCATTGCTGTTTGCGCTCAAGGGCAGTCTTCAAGCCCGACACCCCCGCCCGAGCTCAAGAAATTGGATTTGTGGGTGGGAAACTGGGCATTGTCGGGAACAGCGAAGGACGCACCTGAGGGACCTGAGTACAAAGTGCATTGGCACCTGCACGAACACTGGATCCTAAACGGGTTTTTCATGCAGGTCGATCAGACCTGGAGGGGCAATGGTCAGGAACAGCGCGGGTTGGAGATTCTTTCCTATGATGCTGGCAAGAAGAGCTATTCCGACTCCGGATTCGGAAGCGATGGATCGACTTGGTCCCTGACCGCAACCTTCAAGAACGAGACGATGATAGAAAGTGGCGAAACAAAAGGTCCGGGCGGCGAAATAACAAAATGCCACATGACCTGGGTGTTTAGTAAACACGGGATGGGTTTATTCGGCACAGAAATTTGCGAGAAAAACGGAGTTCGATGGAATGCGGTGGACGTCAGGGGGACGAAATCCATGGTAAAGCCTTAAAGCTGTGTTCCAGTGATGCTAATGCCGCGGAGCCGCGGGCCCTGGCATAGAATGCTGTCGCGCCGACTGCGCGTGTGTCGCCAGGCAAACCATAACTGATGCCCCCAAGACTGCGCTAAGTGTGCCGGTTCGAGTCCACATGTTGACCCCCTCCAGCCTTCTCGCCCAGTGCGGAAACAGAGTGGCCAGCAAACGATCGGGCTTCTTTGTCCCCGCACCAGGTGTCCTCTGGGTTGCTTACACCGTCTCATCGGCAGTTACTTGTGGATCAGAAAGCTGTACGCGAAATAATACGCGCCGAGCGCCGTGCCGCCGCTGCAACCCACGCACGGGGGCAACGTCAACTCTCCAATGCTGGACGTTTGGTTCGTCGCTGGATCCACCGCCGCCGATGTCGGGTCCGGCAGGATGCTCCACGAATTACACTGTCCCCCGCTTACTCCCGTGCAGGTCACCTGGGCCATCGTTGTCCCCGCCCAGTTGTATGGATTCAGCCCAATGTTGTACCAGACGTTGTTGTAGTAGAACGCGACATTGATGGGGCAGATCAGCGTCTGGCCAACCGGCGTCATGCTTCCAGGCTGGATGCCATTGTTCGCCGTGTTGGTATCGCAATGGGTGTTGATCCGGCCCTTTACCACTTCCGGTCCCGTAAACGGCGCTGTGTACCCGCTCGAAACCGGATAGGCCAGCGTCACTGCAATTCCACGCGACTTCGAACTCGTCGTATCCAGCGACCATGCGCAATTCTTGTCGATCATCGATTTAACCGAGTCAGTCCCCTTGGAATACGTCGTGTACGGGCCCAATCCGTCGCTCTGAAATTGAAATGCCACGTTGTTGCCATCTGTGTTGTTCAGGATTGACGTCACTGTGTAATTGCAGGTCGAAGCTGAGCTCCCCTTAGACGCGGCGTTCTTAGCCTGTGTGGCGGCTGCCAGCAGCATTCCCATTAGCGTGGTGAAAACCAAGCCGAGCACCCTGACTGCTATCCGTTTCTTCACGTTGTTTCTCCTTTTTTTTTCACGAGCGGTCCTGCCTCGTGCATATGGCGCTTCTGGTACAACATCCTTTCGTTCCCCCAACTCCGTTTCCCAAAACAAAAGGCCGCCGGTTCGCCCCGAGATGCGGGATGTACCGACGGCCTCTGAAAAATTCAGTCAGCCGTTGAGAACAGCTAGCAATTCACAATCGAGGATACGTTATCTTGCGATCCAGCCTTCCACTCTAGAGCCTCCTCGTGTTCCTTCAATCGCTGTTACTATGTAAACTTGATCTTTCTGGTCGTTACTTCTGCCAGGACGGGCAAGCCGTCTTGAATCTTCAGGCAGTCGATTTCGCCATGCTGCAGCTCTTGGCAATACCGCACGAACATTGCCCAGGCCGGGTGCAGGAGCCCGGTCGAAAGCCCATTAGCGGCTTTCTCCCCGACGGTTGGTCGCGCCCCCGTCGCTGTCATAGAAGTCCCGTTCATGGCTGCCATGCGTCTCCCCATTCCCCGCCTGCCTCGAGCGATCCTCAATTCACCTTGTAAACATAAACTTGGCCGGCTTCCGAGGTGGTGCCGATATTCATGTAATGGTCGGTCACAAAGAAAAGGCGCGTCCCCGGGCCGAATCCGGTCGCCCAACCGTACAGGCTTGCATTGGCGACCGGCGTGGAGAGCAGGATTTCGGTGGCCAACGGCGTCCCGGCGGAAAGCCAGAGATAGGCCGCTCCCCCGCAGATCGGCTGGCTGGTTGCGTTGGGCGTCCCAATCAAAACATCTGCCAGCCCATCGCCGTTGATGTCACCCACAGCCGGTTGTGTGGTGGACCAACCACTGCTCAGTTTGCTTTGCGGTTGCACGGCGAAGCTGGAGGATTGGCCTCCGGAAATCGGTCCATAATAGCCCAGCGCCCTGGCCGCTGCAGTTGCCAACACATCCATGAACCCGTCCGCGCCGGCGTCGCCGTCGATGTCGCCGGTGGCGACATACGTTCCCAGCGCGTCGTTCTTCACCCCGGTGGTCAAGCTAAGATAATTCGTCGCGCTGACTGGCCCGGGGAAAATCAGCACGCGCCCCGCGCTGGACTGCCCGCTCACGATGCTGCCCGGCGCTCCCACAATTAGGTCCTGCGCTGTCCCGCCGGTCACGTCGGCAATGGCCACGCCGTGACCGAAATCTTCCCCGCCTTTGGGATTCTGCAGCGGGCTGACAATGTTCAGATAGTTCGTGAAGCCCGACCCGTTCCACTCATAGAGCAGCACTTGGCCAGGCGTGGTGCCGCCTCCGATGGCTCCTACAGCCATGACATCGTGGCCGGTGCCCTGCAAATCGCCCATTGCCCCGCTCCACCCGGCGCCCGTCACATTGGCCGGGATGGTCAGAGGGTACGCCTGATAGCCCAGGATTCCGTTTGCATCCACCGAGCCGACCACCCCATTGGCGGCGTTCGTTTCCTTGCTTCCCGCCAGGAAGTCGGGAATCCCATCGCCGTTAACATCGCCGACTGCGAGTCCACTCGTGCCCGCACCAAGGTGCACAGTGATATGCGGTTGTACGACAGTGTTCGAGCCGATAGCCTTACCATCCAGGACCTGTCCCGTCGACGGGTCTAGGACGAAAATCTCCAAATTGCCCGTCGTCGCGGGCGTGCCTACACCAACCACCAGCACATTCGCTCCGCCCAGAACCATTTGACGAGACCGAACGGTCACTCCAAAGTTCGGGCCGAATGCCGCTGCTCCGCTCGAGGTGACATAATTCAGCGAGGCCACCCAGCTGATCCCTGCTGGCAACGCCTGAACCGTGCAGTTGTTGGGATTGTTGCCACCTTGAACCACCGCAAACAGGTCAGTGCCTTTGCCCGTTCGCCCGCCGGAGGTGACATAGATATCGAAGCCGCTGATTGAAGCCGTGGAGGAGATGGTCAGGTTGGCGTCGACTTCGGTACTGCTCACGAACGCAGTCGAATTCACGGTGATGCCGCCGGAATTGGTTGTGCCGGTGACGTAGAAGGTCGATGTGGCACCTTTCTTGAACCCGTTCCCGCCAATCTTGACGATGAGGTTCGTGGTACCCTGAGGCGCGTTGTTGGGGTTGGCCGAAGTAACCTGAACCTGCGCCGCTGCTGGAAGGGCCAAGGCTCCGGCCGCCAGCAGGAATAGACCGCCCACGCTGAGCCAACCCTTCGTCCTCATCGCCCCTCTCCTCGCCAAGTCAAGATGCGCTTTGTCCGTTTACACGGACGCGCTTCCCCAATTTTGAAAAAGAATTGTTTCATTTCCCCACCAGCACGAAGGGAGCCCAATAATACGGATGGCGGTAGGGGCCCTCGCTTGCGGCCAGGTCGCGCTGCGCCATTGAAAGCGCCGTGGCGTTTCCCGCCTTTTCCCGATCGCGATAAAACTGCTCCATGAAATCCAGTGTGGAGCGGTCGTTCACCTGCCACAACGTGGCTACTACGGAGTGCGCGCCGGCGGACAAAAACGCCCGCGTCAGCCCGACAAATTCATCGCCTGCAGGAATATCACTGAAATAACCGCTGCCCAGAGCCGTTTCGCAAGCGCTCAGGGTCACTAGGCTAGCGTGCAGCTTGAGTTGGAGGATTTCGAACACCTCCAGCTCGCCGTCGTCTTGACCGTCGCTCTCCATCTCCAGCGAGGAGAGCAGCGGCGCGTACCGGTTCAGATAGCTGTGCGTGGCGAGGTGCAGGATGTCGTAGTCGCCCGCCAAGCGCTTGAACGAGTCCTTCGTCGCAGCGTGCCCCACGAGGAGACGCGAGTTTACTGGGAAGAAACGCGCGACTTCGGCCGCTTCTTGCTCCGACCAGCGCAGGCGCGCGCGCGCTGGCGCCATCACCAGAGCTGATCCCGCGGCGCGATCTCCCGGTGGTGGGCGCAACGCCGCCGCGGTAGGCACGTAGGCGAGCACGTAATCCTGAATGAGGAAGCGGCTGTCCGGGCGGTCGCTTCGAGTCAGTGCTGCAAAAGGCAAATAGTTCAGAACGCCGTCCGGTGAGAGGTACAGCTTGCGCACACCATGAAGCCAGCCCTGGCTCTCAACGGCATCGACCAACAGACGGCGCAGCCCCGCTGCCGGCGGGCGCCACTGATCGCTGCCGGGCTGTGTAATGAAGTACCGCAACAGCTCGATCCGCGACTCAAGTTGCTGCTCTCCGACCGGCACGGTCACCGCCTGAATTTGCTGCCGCCTGATGAGCAAGATATACAGTCGGCGCGGACCGACCACGTACTCGAGCAAGGCCGAGCCCGCTTCGAGATCCCGTTGCACTTCGGCAGCGGCGGGAGCAGCCATGGCTGGGGCGAAAGTTCCCGATTGGTCCAGCAGACTCTGGTAAGCGCGTTCAGCTTCTTCTAATTCTGCCGAGAATGTTTCAAGTGCCCGCTTTTGCCGTTGACGCTCCTGCGGCTGCGACCATTCCTGCTCGATGGCACGGCGAAGCTGCTGAATACGCTCGCGCAACTCTAACTGTCGGGCCGTTTCGATGCTGTCAGAGGCCGGCCTTCCGAGGCCAAGCTGGTCCAGATAGCTCCGGGCGCGCAGGCGCTCGCTATAGAAAAAAGCTTCCGCCGTCCTGTGGAGCCTCAAAAGCAGATCTACTAACGCGACGTAAACTTGATAGCGGTCTTGAAGGTAGCCCGCGCGGTAGCGTTCTTCTCCCAGTTGCGCACGCACCGCCTCGATCAGCGATATGGCTGCTTCATATTTCTTGACCGCTTCGTCCGGCTTGCCGAGCCCTTCCAATGCCTGCCCCAGGCCATAAGCGAGCCGCCAGCCCAGTTCGGGATCGGCAAACGTCTTTTCGATGGCCAAGGCCGCGTCGTACTTCTGCATCGCTTCGGTCCAGCGATGCTGCACCCGAAAAATGTCACCCAGGGTCAGAAGCGATTCGGCTTCTGCGGGCGGATTTTGCATCCGGCCTGCCACGGCCAGAGCCCGCTCAGCCGCCTGCTCCGCTGCTTTCAGTTGGCCTTGTGCCTTGAGGGTCTGCGCCAACTGGACCAGACTCTCCTGCTCACCCGCCAAATCGCCAGCTTGCCGGGCCATGGCCTTCGCTTGGGTGAAGTCGCGCGTTGCTTCGCGGAAATGCGATTTTCTCCGCTCAATCTCACCGAGCGAAAGCAGATTCAGAACGATGCCTTGCTCGTTGTGAATGGAACTCGCCAAGTCGAAGGCGCGGCGGAAAGCGCGTTCTCCCGAAACCACATCTCCCAGAAGCAGGTAAAGATTCCCGCTCCCGTTGAGCGTATCCACCAGCTCCCGCTTCAGCCCGGCCTTCTCGTACACTTGCTGTGCCTCACCATACTCCATCAGCGCTTCCTGGTACTTTCCTGCCTGTTCGAAGGCGTCGCCTTTGCCCCGGTGCCAGTCGGCTTGATCGCGAGCCAGCCCGGCTTCTCCAGCCAACTTCAGCGCGCGATCGAACACCGCAAGCGCCTCGGTCGTCTTCCCCGTTGCGCTGTAACATATCGCCAGATTCCCCAGGTCCACGCTCTGCCCCGGTTTGAGCCCCCCCTCTACGTCCAGCTTTAAGGCGTCCTGGTAGAAAGGGATGGCCTCGTTGAAGCGACCGAGCAACATCTTCACTCCGCCCAGATTCCCTAACACGTCGCTTTCTCCGCGTTTGAAGCCGGTTGCGCGGTCCAGTTCCAGCGCCTGCTGATAGTGCCGTGAGGAATTCCGGTAATCGCCTTGTTCGTCCTCGACTAACCCAAGATTGTTCAACGCGGAGGCTTCCAGAACGCGTTCGCTCGCGCGGCGTCCGAAATCGATGGCTTGGCGCAGGTTTTGCGTGGCGCGGGGATAATCGGCCATCGACCAATAGATGAGTCCCAGCTGGTTGTAGGATTTTCCCTGCTGGTCGAGATCGCCCAATCCCTTATTGATTGCCAGTCCCCGCTGCGCCAACTCCAGCGCCTTGGGAAATTGATTGAAGCGGCGATAGCAGTTCGACATCATCCCCAGAGTGATGGCTTCGCTCCGGTGATCGCCGGCTTGCTCGAACCGCGCGAGGAGCCGTTCCAATTCCGGCAGAGCGGCACGGGGACCCTGTTGGTCGTAGATTTTTCTGGCCGCCTCGATCGCTTGCGCGGCGGCCGGCCCGGTCGAGGACAGGCCCGCCGCCTGGCACATGGCTGCCAGCGGGAGCCCAACCACCGCCATGAACGCTAGGAAGTGACGGCTCATCCACATCGCATCCGCTCCGAAAACTCACCTCGGAAAGTCACACGCCGGGCGCTAGGGCTTCACTCGGAATTGCATCGGCGCCGAGCGCAGTTCCCGCCCGTCCTCCAGGTATGCGGTCACCCACACGAAATAATCCTTGCCGACAAGTCTGAGAGTTCTTGGTGGCTCCGCGTGAGGCTGCTCGGATCGCCCTTCCCACAGCAAGCCGCCGTCGGTCGTCGTGATTCGAATCTGGTAAGACGAAGCATTCGGCACCGCGCTCCATACGAAGCGCAGCTCGCTGCGCCCGATCGTCCCGCCGCGTGGTGGCGCCAGCAACCGCAACTCTTCCGGCTGTAGGTTCATGCTTCGGGTTCGTTCCTTTGAAGCATTGCCGGTCTGTGCCAATTCCGATGGGATCGACGCACTCGTTGGTGGCATTTTACCTCGCTTCGTAGGCCGCTCTACCAGTACCGCCACTAGCAGCAGACAAGCCACTGCCGGGGCCAGCGCCCAGGCCCACCACCAACTCTTCGCTCCCTTCGCTCCGGGCAGCGCTTGCGCCTTCTTTCGCACCCACACAGGTATCGCTGGCGTCACCCTGCTCGTATCCGAAATGACTCCCGCTACCAAACTCAGGCAATAGCGGCAATCCGCCAGATGCTGTCCAAGGGAAGGCCGCTCCACATCACTTAACGTGCCATCAATGTACGCGGCAAGCTGTTCGGCGCCGGGGCAGTGCCATCCCCGCTTCGGAATCTTCGTCGAGGCGTTCAAGATCGGCATGATCGTATTAGAACCAACGCTCGTTGGCCTCCTGTGTCCCTTTCACGGACACGCCCCTCATTTTTTGACCGCCTTTTGCCGCAGGCTCTTGCGCAACTTGTCCAACACCAAATTCATCCGGTAATAGGCGCGCTGGGCGTCGCCCGCTTCGGTGAGGCGCGCAATATCGGCCAAAGAAAGTTCCTCCTCGAAACGCAGGCGGATCAGCAACCGCTCTTCGGGCTCCAGTTTCGCGACCACATCGGCCAGGCGCTTTTGGTCCTCTCGCACAATCAATGCCAGCTCAGGTGATGGGCGCGAATCCTCGATCTCGACAGAAGTCGCATTCTCCTCTTCCCCCGCTCCCACCGGTAATATCTCTTTCGGCGCCCATTGCTGTCTCAAGGCCCAACGCTGCCGTGGCGACAGCGCCTGCTGGATCAGCGCGTCGGCTGCTTCCACCGCTTCCAGTGTTGCATCCGGATTGCGCGGCGCGAGCTGCATCAGCGTTTCTTCCAGGCTCATCCCTTGCTGCACATGCAGTCGAAAAACCTCGTTCTCGAACTGGCTCAGACGCTCGACCGAGCGGAAGGCCCGCCGGCGCCCGTATCGGCCGCGAAGCCAGTCGAAGCAGAGGTTACGCGCGACAACGCTCAACCAGGTCTCAAACTTCGCCGGGCCTTCCGGTTTGAACCGCAGCAACCGCTGGAAATTTTTCTCGCAGAGCTTTTGGCAGATATACAAATAGCAATCAGCCGCCGCTTCCTCGTCGCCGGTTGTCAATCGAGCTGTTTTGTAGATGTGATCGCTGTACTGTACGAGGAAGTCTGTCCATGCCGCCCGAGCGTGCTCCCTGCGTAGCTGATCGAGAAGCACTGCAATGGCGGATTCGGGCAAGCGGAATTCCCGCGCAGCATATCGCCGCGCCACTTTTGCAGGAACGGGAGAGTGTGGAGCAATTAATGGTCGAAGTCAAGTTTCCGGGTAGCTGGGCAGTGTCTCAGTTTGAAATTAGTCGCGCAATCGAGATTACGACCATAAACAATCCGAGTACGAAAAGGACGCCCCGCCAAAATCGTGAAAGAGGTTTTGCTCGCGAACGGGAGTAGAAATCCAATCTGCCACCGTTCGCCAAAAAAGCGCCGCCCACAATGCTTTCAAACATTCCGCTATCCTAGAAGTACAATTTCTTCCAATGACCAAACATGATCCGCTAGGCCAGCGTCCATCGCCGGCGTAACTCTCAGCGTCTTGTGAATCCGCGCAAAATTATAGTGCAAGAAGTGAATGGCAACCATCGCAGCGTGATTCTCGGCCTTTTTGGAAAAAGCGTTAGTCAGCCTTGTAAACCGCCGCATCCCCATGCGCATTGTTAGATTCTGGCGTTCGACGTAGATAGTGCTCACGTGTTTCGGATCGGGGCTGCCGCTAACCGATGCACTGTGCCGGAGAATATCGCGTGTCAAGTTCCTCGTTGTAGCTGAGCGTAACCTACGTCCGCATCGAAGAAGTTCGCAAACCAACTGGTTCAAGCACTCGTCTCGCAGCGGGCCATTGAAACCCTGAGATACCAGTCCATCCGTCGTCTGCCCGCGCCTTCATGCCGCCTGTAACTCCATTCCCGCCACCTGCATCATTATGGTGCGCTGAATGATTGCTCCGCCGCTTCGTCTACAGTTATTATATTGTCCGGAGGCATCGCTCCTTTGAGCGTCGCATCGCTCCCTCTTCCTTCGCCGCCTCGCAAGTTGAAGCTCCGCCCCAAAGCGGGCTGGCAGCCTATCGACTTCGCCGAGCTCTGGCATTATCGCGAGCTGCTCTGGATCCTCGCCAAGCGCGACATCCAGGTGCGCTACAAGCAAACCGTCCTGGGAATCCTCTGGGCCGTCATCCAGCCATTCGCCCAAATGATCGTCTTCACCCTGCTCTTCGCAAAAAACGGATTCTCCACCGGCGGCATCACCCCGCCCCTGTTTTATTTCAGCGGCTCAATCTGCTGGATGCTATTCGCCAGTTCTCTCGGCAACTCCGGCAACAGTCTCACCAACAACCAAAATCTCATCACCAAAGTCTATTTCCCGCGCCTGGTGATGCCCATCGCTTCGGTAGTCACCGCGCTCGTGGACTTCTCCATCTCCTTCCTCCTGCTCCTCGCCATGATGGCGTGGTATCACACCGTCCCCACGCTGCACCTGCTTTTCGTGCCGGTTTTTGTGCTGCTGGCGCTGCTCGCCTCGCTTTCCATCGGACTCTGGCTCTCCGCGCTGAACGTCCAGTATCGCGACGTGCGCTACGTCATCACCTTCATAGTGCAATTCTGGTTTTTCGTCACGCCGGTCATCTACCCCTCGAGCATCCTCAAAAAACATTGGGAAAAAATCATCGTCGCGCTCAATCCCATGTCCGGCGTCGTCGAAGGCTTCCGCTGGTGCCTTTTCGGCAAGCCCGCGCCCAGCATCATGACCGCGGTCTCTGTCGCCACCATTCTCGTCCTGCTCGTTGGCGGCCTCTTCTATTTCCGCCGCATGGAGAAAACCTTTGCCGACATCGTCTAACTTTCCAGCAACGTGGCGCAGGCTCTCAGCCTGTGTGGCTTTTCGACATAGGGACGGGCTTCAGCCCCGCTCGTTGCTCGTTGCGCCCGTCGCTTTCAGGTTTTGTAAGGGCACGGCTTCAGCCGTGCCGTTAAGCCCCGGCACAACCGGGGTTTTAACCCCTGAGGGCTGTTTTGTGGGTCGCGGTTTCAACCGCGACATAAAACTCCCCGAGCGCTGGCGGCTTTCGTGCCGTTTGCGTCCCGACGCTTTTTGTCGGGAAGCCGCT
>Ga0070733_10000069_pt1 | contig 96538 bp, 78 predicted proteins | sample Coa_R1_9_FD_66450 | JGI IMG/M metagenome (GOLD analysis project Ga0070733, IMG submission 66450) | Surface soil microbial communities from Centralia Pennsylvania, which are recovering from an underground coalmine fire - Coalmine... | ecosystem: Environmental > Terrestrial > Soil > Unclassified ...
TAGGGACTGGGGACTGGGGACTGGGGACTGGGGACTGGGGGTTAGGGGATAGGGATGGGGACTGGGGGTTAGGGATTAGGGGTTAGGGATTAGAAGGGGGCAGCGCGGGGGACATGAGGCGTTCAACGAGTGTGGCGGAGCGTTGGGCGGCACCGAGGCCCGACTCGACGACGGCGCGTGCGTGATCGCCGGCCGCGCGCCGGCTCGCGGGATTCGTGAGCCATCCGCGAAATACCGAAGCACAGGCGGTGGCATCGCGCACGGTTGCCGCAGCGCCGGCGGACAGCAGCAACTCGGCGTCGCGCTGTCCTCCGTGTTGCGGGCCGAAGACCACCGGCACGCGATAGGCCGCGGGTTCGAGCACCGAGTGCAGGCCGGCGGAGTGGAAGGCACCGCCCACGTACGCGATGCTGGCGATCGCATAGAGATCACCGAGCACGCCGACCCGGTCGACCAGGACGAGATCCGGAACGTCTCCGATGCCGGTTGCGGCGCCATCGAGCCGGGCGGCGCGGATGTCGTGTGAGGCGGCCCATCGCTCGAGCGCGGCGATGCGGTGTGGGGCCGGTTCATGTGGCGCGAGAACGAGCCGTGTACCCGGCGTGCTGCGCCTGGCGGCCAGCCACGCATCGAGCACGACATCTTCATCCGGCGGCCACGTCGATCCCGCGACGATCGTTTCACGGCCGGCGTCCCCGAGCTTCCGGAGCAACGGGCCATCACGCCGGACGAGTGCGGCCCGCTCCCACACCTGGTCGTAGCGGGTATCCCCCGTCACGCTCAGCGCGCGGGCGGAGACGCCGAGCGCCTGCAAGCGGGCTGCGTCGTCCGGGCTGATCGCACCGGCGGCGTCGAGCCGCGCATAGGCGTCGTGCAGCAGAGCGGCGCCCCATGATGAGCGGCGGCCGGAGTGTGCGCCGAGCGTACCGCTGACGAGACCAAGCCGGACCCCCGCCGCGGCGGCGCTGGCGGTGAGCACGGGCCACACGTCCAGTTTCACGAACACGAGCGCAGCGGGGAGGAGAGCGGCGAGGACATCGCGTGCGGCGGACCCCGTATCCCATGGGAGATAGGCGGCGAAGTCCACGAGCCCATGCTCGCGGAAACCCGCGGCGAGCGGCTCCGCGCTGGGCGAGAAGTGCGTGTACGCGATCTGGTACTCGGGGTGTTGCCGGCGAACGAGCTCCAGAACGGGCTTGCCCTGGAGTCCTTCGCCGACGGACGGTGCATGCATCCAGAGCAGCGGGCGGCTTCGGTCGCGGCCGGCGGCACCGAACGCGGTGTAGTGCGCGATGACCCCGTGGCGGGCGCGAAGGGCCCGCAGCCATTTCGCATTACCGGGGACCAGCGTCGCGGCATCCGCGGCGCCGGTCGCTACCGCGCCTGCGACGTGGTAGGCCGCCCGCAGCGCGGCGTTCATGGGGTGATGCGGGCGATGGCGGGTGGTGATGCGAGTGCTGATGCGGGTCGTGAGGCCGCGCGGCCGGCCGCTACTTCGTGGTCGCGAGCGCGGAATCGATCGCGCGGCGGTAGCTCGCCGTCGGCTCGACGCCGATCATGATCCGCGATCCGACAATAACGGTCGGGGTCGAGCGCGTCCCTGCGTGCTCGGCGCGTGCGATATCCGCGTCGATCAGGGGATTGGGGACGTGCTGCGTCACACAGCGATCGAGTGCCACGGTGTCGACACCGACGCTATAGGCCAGGGAATCGAGGGCCGGTACGGGGGGGCGTTTCTCTTCCCAGGCGCTCTGAGAGGAGAAAAGGACGTCGTGCATCGCCCAGAACTTCCCTTGGGCGCCGGCGCACATCGCGGCTTCGGCAGCGGGCCACGCGTTCTGGTGTATAGAAAGCGGAAAATTGATGTACGCCATCCGCACCTTGCCGGTCGCGACGTAGTCCTTCCGGAGCGCCTCGAATGATTCGTCGTGGAACTGCTTGCAGTACGGGCACTGGAAATCGCTGATCATGATGAACCAGACGCGCGCCGTGCTGTCGCCGAGGATCCGCGACTGGTCGAGTTTCGCCGAAATCGTATCCGGCGCGTGGGCGCCCGGCGTCGTGGCAACCGATGCGGCGGGAGCTGCCGGGGCAGAGCCGCCATTCCCATCCGCGCGCGTGTTGGCCTCCGCCTGGCGGCTGCAGGCGGTGGCAAAAAGCACGAGCGACGCGGCGCCAATGGCTGCCAGTACGGCCGAGGCTGCATGGCTGGCGAGACACTGGCGGGAGGTCGATGGCGCCGGCGAGGCTGGTCCGGCGGGCTTGGCCGGCGAGGTGCCGGAGGCGCCCGCATCCAATCCGATCGGGCGCCCAGTCTGCAACGAAACCCGCATGTCTGTCGTCAATGGAGGTCGAGGATTAATCGTCCGGTCATTTTGGGACATTTCCGGTCATTCCGGGATTGCGCGCATGGCGTCCCCGTATGAACATCATAGGCGTCAACCAATCGTCAGTGCAAGTAATCAAAGCACTTGCGCCCGCCCCACAACCCCGCTTCCGCGTCGCGGAGCAGGAGGAGTAATGCGGACGCTGCGGCGCGGCTTTTTCCGTGCGGCGGGGTTCATTGTCGTCGCCGGCGGCACCGCGGCGGCCTGCTTGGGTATGGTCTGCGCGGTTGCGCGGGCCCAGACCCCTGTCCCGGCCCAGTCAACTGCCAAGAGCGACACAGGAAGCGCCCGGCCGCCGGAGGGGGATCCGTACCCGGCGAGCCTCGATTTCGGGACCGGACTGATCGACATCCCGGTGGCCTGGGTTTCCCCCAACTCGTCTGACTTCTGGCTGTCGTACGGGGCCAAGCGGATTCCGTCGCCCAAGGTAGCCAACGGGGGCGCCTTTTCCTATTGGAACGGCAACATGGCCCTGGACACCCATTGGCTCAACCGTTTCGACGCCGGTGTCTCAGTTTACAGCAACAACCCGGAGTGGGGACTTTTTGGCCAGTTGGTGCTTTTGCACGACGGCGATCTGGCCTCGTTTCTTCCGGCCGTCGCGGTCGGCGCCCGCAACGTCGGCCCGGACACGCACGAGGAGCGGTTTCTGATCGGGACCGACGTCACGGTCGACAGCCTGGGCCATCAGCACGAGATCACCCCGTTCTACTTCAAGGGGTTTCACACGTCCCCGACCCTGTACGCCGTCGCGACCAAGACTCTCACGTTCCACTCGGCCGTGCTCTCGAGCATCGGCCTGACGATCGGCGGCGGGGACGGCCTGTTCAGCCAGGACGGGAATCTCGGTGCCGAGTACAACGCGTCGGGCACGGTCGTGAAGGGGATGTTCTTCGGGGCGAGAACCGTGTCGCACCCGACGACCAACACCACGATCTCGCTGGTCGGCGAGAACAACGGATTCGACTACAACGCCGGCGTGATCGGCGGGTGGCGCGGGCTGTCGCTCGGTGTCTACGCCTCGGAGCTGGAGGACGGGACTGCGCGCAGTCCATCGAGCCTTCTGATCTACAACTACCGCAAGTGGAACGTCTCGTTCAGCTACAGCGGCAATTTCCGCGATGTGGCGCACGGCCACTGGCTGCGCACGCAGATCTCGGAGCTGGAGCGCGAGCAGCAGATCCTGCGTGCCGACATCGTGCAGCGCGAGGAGACGATCAGTCGCTTGCAGGTCCGGCTCGGCAAGCTGCAGGGCGGCGACCTCGGTGATGTGACCAAGGAGCGCCAGCGGATCGAGCAGGAGCTGGAGGCGGAGCGCCAGGCGATCGAGCGCGCCAACGAGCGGCTGAAGCAGTTGCAAGGGGAGAAGCCCCAGTGATGCCCCGCGTGAAGCGCGCGACCTTCCGCGCGTGTGCCGGGTGGGGGCTGGCCCTCGTCGCGTGCAGCGTGGTGCTGCTCGCGCGGCCGTTGCACGCGCAGGCCGAGTTCGCGCAGACTCTGAACTGGGGTTCGGGGCTGATCGACATTCCGGCGGCGTGGGTATCGCCGCTCAGCGGCGACTTCTCGCTCAACTGGTCCGCGAAGACCCTGCAAACCAGCCCGGCGATCCCGCAGTACAGCAACTCGCTCACCGGCAAGGGCGCGCTCCAAGTCGCGCTGTTCGGACGCGCGGAGCTGGGGATGTCGGTGCTGTCCAGTGACTTCGAGCACGGGTTCTACGGCCAGGCGCTCATCCTCAACCAGGACGACTTCCGCGGGAAGGCGGGCGCGTTCCTGCCGTCGGTCGCCTTCGGCATCCGCAACGTCGGCCCGTATAGCCACATCGACCGGTTCGGGCTGGGATACGAAGAGACCCTTCCGGCAAACGGCGGCAGTGCGCCGCAGATCGTGCCGGACTCGCTGCACCGGGATTTCAAGACCGGGAACACGATCTATGGCGTGGCGACCAAGAGTTTTTCGCTGGAGGACCTGCGGGCGTCGTGGCCCGACATCGGGATGAGCCTGACGGTCGGCTACGGCAACGGGCTCTTCTCCAACCACGGGTCGATTCCGTTGCGGGACTACGCCGCGGATGCGACCGGGGGCCTCTTCTATGGTATCAAGACGGATTTTCGTCCGTCTACTAATACCATGATCTCCCTTATGGCAGAGAACAACGCGTGGGATTTCAACGTCGGGACGGCGGTGAGCTGGCGCGGGCTGCGAGCGGGCGTGTCCGTCACGGAACTGGCGGCCGGCAGCGCACACCTCACGGCGGGCGATCCCGCATCGGCTCTGTACCGCTATCCAAAGGTCAACTTCACCCTCGGGTGGGCGAGCAACATCTTCGCGTTGCTCAAGGGCAACGTCCTCGAGAACCGTGCGGCACAACTGCGCAAACAGCGGGACGTGCTGCTCGCCGACATCGCGCAGCGGCAGACGCACATCGCGCAGTTGCAGGGCGAGATCCGGCGGTACGAGGCGCAGAACCTCCTCGAGCTCGAGGAGCGGCGCGCGCAGGCCCAGACGGAACTCCAGACGGAGACCGAAGCGTTGCACCGGCTGGAGGAGCGGCTCAAGCGGATCGAAATCGAGACGCAGGGTGAGCCCGAGACGCCGCCTCCAGCGCAGTCACAGCCACCGGCCAACCCGCCTGCGAACCCGCCTGCGAATCCGCAGCCATCGGCGCCGGGTTCACCACCACCCTCTCCAGGGCACACACTGTGATCAGGCCGCGCAGAGTTGGTCTGCTGCTGGCCGCGTTGGCCGCCGCAACGGCGTTGGCGCCCGCGCTCAGCGCTCAGGACACGACCCGCCACACTCCGGACACCACGTCGTCCACGCTGCCATCGGAACGGGACTACTCGGCCAAGCGCCAGGCGGAGATGAGCGACATCAAGACCGCCCAGCGTAAACTCGGGGAACTGCGATCCGAGCGGATCGCGCTCGAATCGCGGGTCGACAGCGCCGCCGTCAAGGCGACCGCGAAGCGGGCGAGCGAGCTGCTCCTGAGCCACGAGACGACGGCGCTGCGGTCGCTCGACTCGATGCTGACCACGTCGCAGGAGGTCCTGCTGGCGCAACGTGACCGGTTCCTGTCGCTCGGCGAGGCGGTGCGCCGCCGCGCGGACGCGGAACTCGTGGTCGTCGTGCGTGTGGACTCCGCACCCGGGATGCAGCACATCGAGGGGCTGACCGTGCAGGTCGACAGCGCGCCAGCGGCGGATCGCCGGTACAGTGATGCGGCGAACGAGGCTTTGGGCGCGGGTGCGGTCGACGAAGTCTACCACTCGAACGTTCTGCCGTCGACGCACTCCGTGACGCTCACGATCTCGCTCAACGGATCGTCGCAGACCAAGGCGGCCAGCGTGGATGTCCCAACCGGCGCAGTCACGTACGTCCAGTTCACGGTGCACGCCGGCCAACTCCTGCTGAGCACGTGGATCAACCGAAGCGGTCCCCAGTAACGCCGTCGGCCAATGGCGGGTACCGCGTGACACGGCGCAACGCACGCCGGGTGATGCGGCGGATGCGTGTGCCTGGCTCGGTCCTTTCGGGCCGCTGGTCGCCGTTCGCCGCGATGGTCGCCGGGGTGGTCCTCGCCTCGGCCCTGGGCGTCGCCCATCCGGCGGCGGCGCAAGGCACGCCGCCGCCCGCTCCCCCGAGCGCCGCTGCTCCTATCGCCGTGCGGCCGGATACTGCGCTCGTCCCGGAACTCGATGCGGCGCGCGCGGCGGACGCCGAGATCCGCGTCGCACTGTTCGAGCTGATGAACAATCGTCCGGCGGCGGCCCTCGACCGGCTGCGGGTGATCACCGCTCCGCCGGGAAGCGTGGGTGGCACGGGCACGTGGCGTGGAGACCAGGACCGCCGGTTCCTCATGGCCGAGAGTTTCTACCGGCTGGGGATGGACGACAGCATGCGAGTGGCGGCCCAGGCGGTGCTCGCGGGCCCGGGCGCGGCGCGATTCGGCGCGGTGCTGCGCACGCAACTGCTGTTCGCCGCATATCGCAGCGGGGATCTGGCGCAGGCGTACACGATCGCGAAGGCCGCGAGCCGGGATGACCGGTCACCGCTGTCGGCGCTGCTCGCGGGGCTGGTCGCCTATCAGAACGGGGATACGGCGCTCGCGCGCACGTCGTTCGCGTCGGCGCAGCAACTCGCGACTTCGGGCGGCCCGTACGCCGACTACGCGCGATACATGAGCGCACTGACGGCCGCCCGCAGCGACACCGCGCATCCTACAACGGCGCTGCACGCGTTCGAAGCGGCGGTCACGACGGCGAATGGCGAAGCCCTGAACCAACTGACCGTCGCGGGCGCCCAGAGCGCCGTGGAAGCCGGCCAGTACGATCGCGCGGCGGCGTCGGCGGCGGCGGTCGAAGCCTCGAGCGGAAGCGATGCCGAGGCGCGGGCCACCCGGGCCTGGGCGCTGACGCGCGGCGGGCATCCGGATCAGGCCGCGACGGTGTTCAACGACCTCGCCGACCGCTATCCGCAACTGCCCGGGCGCGAAGACAATCGTTTGATGGCGGCACAGTCCGCGCTCGAGCAGAACAAACCCACGGAATCCCAGGGCGAGTTTCTCTCCGCGGTCGATTCCGCGAGCACGGAAGCGCAGCGCATCGCGCAGTGGAGCGCCACCCCGAATGCGGCGGCGCGCGCCCTCGTGAGCGCACGCGCGGCCGACGTCCTGCTGCTGCCGGACGTGGTGCTCGGCAAGACCCTGGCGTTCCCGGACAGCGCGGGCGGCGGGACCGACGCATTGCGCGCCGTCGTGTCCGATGCGCCGACCGCGGCACCGCCGGCGTTTGCGCCGCCTTCGCTGGTCACGATCAACAGCCTCACGTCGCGCGTGGATTCGGCCGCGGCCGGCGCGCCGGGCGGTGGTCTCAGCCTGGTGGACCGCGACGTGCTCCGGCGGGCGGCATTCACACGCGAGCCGGCCGGGCCCGCGGGCGCTGACGCACGGGCCGACCTGATCCGCGACGTCAACGAGCTGCACAACGCCGACATCTCGGTCGTCCTGGCCAACGAAGACATCCGGGCGCAGCGTGGCAACGTGGCCCTGCAACTCCTGCTGCTGCGCCGCGCGCGCCAGCAAATCGAGCTGGCGGGTGACAGCCTCGGGCCGATGTTCACGCGGATGTCGGCGGCGGAGGATTCGCTGGCCCGCATCACGCAGCACGTGGATGTCGCGGGAGTGCTGCTGCACCGGCTCTTCGCGCCGCAATTCTCCGACATGCGCAAGCTCTCGTCCGACAACATCCGCCAGATCGACAGCGTGCGGCGGTCGATGGGCGCGTATGCGGCGCCGGGCGATCTGGCGGTGCTCGATCGCGAAGCGGCGACCGCGGCCGACTATGGCAGGATAGCGGACATGATCGAGCGGGGTCTCAATCAGGTGATCGCGAACCATCCAGCCTTTGCGCTCCGGGATTCGATCCGGCTGCGCGGCGAGCGTACGCGCCAGTTGATCGTGCAGACCCAGCGCGCGGTGACGACGGGCGAGGCGGCAGTCGACGAACAGATGGCACGGGTCTCCGAGGGCGGATCGTCCACGCGCGCCTCGCTGCGGAGCACGCTGAACGCGGCCGCGGCGGCGCAGGAACAGGCGGTTGGCGTCCTCACGGCCGCCGTGGAGCACGATCTCACCGTCCGCGCGGGCGTACTCGCGGCGGACGCGAGGCGGGACCAGGAAGCGGCGGAGTTCGGGGCGGCGGGTGCGTCATTCTTCCGCCAGCTCGCGAGCGCGGACGCGGCGTCGGGCGGCACGGCAGCCGGTGATCCGGCGCCGAACGCGGATTCCGCGGTTGCGCAGCTCGAGCGCGTCATCCAGCGATACCCCAACAGCCCGGCCCGCGCGGGTGCGCTCTACGAGCTGGGCGAACTGCTCGTGCGCCGCGCGGACGAGCGCTATGCGGCGACGCAGCGTGTGGGCACCGGGTCGGACACGACTCGTGCGGCCCGCGCCGACGCAGGACCGAACCACCCCGACTACACGACAGCGATCGCGCGCTACGAGGAGCTGATCAAGCAGTATCCGGCGTTCCCGCAGATCGACGGCGCCGAGTACACCCTCGGTACGTTGTACGCCTCGGGCGAGCGGTACGCGGATGCGGCGGCGATCTTCGAGAAAGTCAGCGGCATCGAGTCGTCAACGATGCGAGCGGAGGCCATGTTCCGGCTGGGCGACGCCCGGTTCGAGCTGGCGAGTGCGGCGCGCGGCGAGCAGCGCCTGGCGGCGTTCGGCAAGGCGGCCGGGGCATACGAGCAGGCGGCGGGCATCGCGCCGGTCACGGGCGACATCTATTTCCTGTCGCTCTACAAACTCGGCTGGTCGTACTACAACCAGGGCACGCAGCAGAGCCAGGACGGCTACCGGAAGGCCGTCGAGGTGTTCGGGCGGCTGGTCGACGCCTACGACAAACTGCCGGCGGACCGGCAGGCGAGACTCGGCCTGCGCGATGAGACTCTGGACTACATGGCGGTCTCGTTCACGCAGGTCGGTGGCGCCGAGGCGGCGAACCGCTTCTTCGCGACCCGGAGCGACACGGCGTACAAGATCCAGGTGTTGCGCCGGGTGGCGTCGCGGCTCCGCGACCAGGGTGACTTCGGGCGCGCGGTGCAGGCGTATCAGGAGCTGCTGGTCGAGGCGCCGAACGACTCGTCGGCGCTCGGCGTGCAGCAAGAAGTCATCGACATCTACCAGAACCGGACGCTGGAGCCGGAGAAGGCGCAGGCGGCGCGTCTGGCGCTGGTCGACAAGTTCGCGCCCGGATTCGCGTGGTCGGCCGCCAATCTTCCGTTGGAGAAGCAGGCGGCATCGGCCCGCGAGGATGCACTCCGCCAGAGCGCGCAATACGAGCTGGCCAAGGCGCAGGGTTCGGGAACGCGCGTCGTCGTCGCGGCCCGGACACGCCGCGCGCCAGGCACACCCGCGCCGAGCATCGGCACTCCGTCGGCGGCGCAGCGGCCCCATTATGCGGAGGCCGCGCGGCTGTACGGGAAGTACATGCAGGACTACGGCGGCGCGGACAGTGCACGCGCGGTCGATACCTACTATGCGGAAGCGCTCTTCGGCGCGGGGGACTACGCGCAGGCGGGAGCCGAATACGTCCGCTCGGCGTACGGCTACCCCGGGGACACGAGCAAAGTGGCGGCGGTGTCCGAGCAGCAGTCGGCGCAGAACGCGATCGTGGCATACGACTCGGCGCTCAACGCCAACAAGAACGACCGCACGGTCCAGGATTCGCTGTTCTCGGCCGTCAATCAATTCGCCGACCACTACCCGCACACCGAGATCGCCAAGCGCGCGCTGATCGAGGAAGGCCGGCGTGCGTCGGAGGCGGGGCGTTGGGACGTGATGGTGTCGGCGTTCCGGCAATACTCGGCGCAGTGGCCGAGCGACCCCTACACGCCGACCGCAGCGAAGCTGGTGGGAGACGCGTTGTACAAGCAGGGCAAGTACGGCGACGCGCAGGCGCAGTGGGACACCGCGTATACGATCGCGGAGCGGGCGGGCCGGCACACGCTCGCAGATTCGCTCAAGCGCGTGCAGGCGTCCGCGGCATCGATCTATGCCGACTCGCTGGTCAAGGCGGGCCAGTATCAGCGGGCCGCGGAGGAAGTGTACGTCGCGTACGCGGACGAGAATCCGACCAGCGTGAAGGCGGCGGACGCGTTACGGAATGCGATCGAGACCTACATGCTGGCGGACAGTGTGGCGCGGCGGAAGGGCAACGACAGCGCATCGAAGGATGCGCGGACCCACGCCGCGGATCTGTCGAACCGGCTGATCACGCAATTCCCGCAATACCAGTACCGGTTGCAGTATCAGACACTGCACGCGGACCTGCTGGCCGGACTTGGCCGCGGGGACGAGTCCATCGATGCGCTTCGCAAGCTGATCGCCGACAACCCCACGTGGGCCGGGCGAGCGGACGCCGAGATCCGGCTCGCGACGCGGCTGGACTCACTCGGGAAGAAAAAAGAGGCGGCGGCGGAGTACGAGCAGTTCTCGTCGGATTATCCGGGCGACAAGCGGGCGACGGACGCCGAGTACAACTCGGCGGTGACCTATCTGGAGTCCGGCGACACGCTGACGGCCGCGAAGACCTACGCGACATTTGCCCGCCGGTATCCGGCGGACCCGCGTGCGGCGCAGGCGCGGTCGTACCGGATCGCGCTGTTGCGGCAGGCCGGGGACTCGGCCGCGGCGAACGCCGATCTCGCGGTCCTGTGTACCGCGAACGCGCCTGCCGACCTCAAGGCCGAGTGTGCGGCGCGTGCGGGCGAGGCGGCGTTCTCCGCCGGTGTGGCGCAATTCCTGAAGTATCGGCCGGTGAAGCTCGTGATCGCTTCGCGCGGCCAACTGACCGCGGCGGGTGTGAAGCGGGCGTCGGCCAACAAGCAGCAGTTGTTGACGGCGCTGACGAAAGACTTCACGCGTGCGATCGAGGCCGGGGACCCGCAGTACCTCGCAGCCGCGACGTACTACATCGGTGTCGCGCAGTGGGAGTACGGCAACTTCCTGAAGGACGTGCAGTTGCCGGCGTCGCTGAGCGATGCGGAGCGGCTGGCGGCGGCCGACGGGGCCGCGAAGCAGGCCGAGGCATACTACTCGCAGGCGCAGAAGACGTGGCAGGCCTTGGTGGACAAGGCAGCGCAGGAGAAGATCGTGAACAAGTGGGTGGACATGGCCAAGGACGGCGTACAGGGCAAGGTGCCTGATGACCTCTAAGAGGCAAGTGCGGCTCGCGTGGGCCGTCCGCCCCGGGCATTGGTGCGTCGTGGCCGCGTTGTTGGTGCTGGCGGCACTGGCCAGTCCGGCCGCCGCTCAGCAGCAAGGGGCCACGCAAGGGGCAGCGCAGGGTGCGAAGCCCGTGCGTGGCGCGCAGCAGATCGAGATCCGCGGCCAGGTGCCGACGCCGCAGGTCGTGACCGTGCGCCCGCGTGAGACCCCGGTATTCAGCCGGGAAGTGCTGACACCGTCGTATTTCGACGAGCACTTCTGGCAGGCGCTGCTCACGCCGTACGAGCTGGCGCCAAACCTGTCGTTCGGTGCAGGCGCGACGCCCACCAGCATCGTGCCGGCGCCGTTGCCGGGCGACAGCACATTTCGTCTTCCGCCAGCAGCCGACAGCGCGCATCTCGCGCCGCCGGTCCCCGCTCCACCCGCCGGTCCGCCGGCGCCTACCGCGACGCGGGGCACGCCCCCGGACGCTCCAAGGGAGAAGTAATGCGATCGTTGCTCGAATCGTTGCTCGAGACGTTCCGGAATGGCGGCCCGGTCATGTACGTCATCCTCGCGGTCGCGATCGCGGGGCTCGCCATATTCCTGGAGCGGTTCTACGTGATCGTGATCCGGTCCACGATCAACGGACCCGCGTTCATCGAGCGCATCATGCAGCTCGTCCGGGCGGAGAGGCTGGAAGACGCGATACGGCTGTGCGCCCAGTCGCATTCTCCGCTGCCCGACATGGGACTCCTCATCCTGCGGAGCAAGACCCGCGACGAGGGTGAGTTGCAGAACGTGGCGGATGCCGCGTCGCTCTCGGTGATCCCGCGGTTGTCGCGGCGGCTCCAGTATCTGCCGATGCTGGCGAACGTCGCCACGCTGATCGGACTCTTCGGGACGATCTACGGCTTGAAGGGCGCATTCGCATCAGTGGCGGCGGCATCGGCGGCGCAGCGGTCGGAGAAACTGGCTGCGGGTATCGCGATCGCGCTCAATGCCACGGGATTCGGACTGCTCACGGCGATTCCGCTGACGATCGGCCACTCGTATCTGTCCGCGCAGGCCGAGCAGATCATCGAGCAGGTGGACGAGTTCTCGGTTCGGCTCATCAACGCGCTGGTCGAGCGCCCCGAAGCCAGGATCTCACGCTAGCCGCGCCCGCGTCCCGATCCGGTTGCTGCCGCCCATGAGCGCGCACCAGCCTCGCCGGCCAGTCCTGGCTCCTTTCGCGCAGCGGTAGGGCGACCTCGTGGCTACTTCGCGATTTCACCGAGCGAAAGTCCGGCGCGCGGAGCGCGCGTCGTCCACCATGGGGCATGGCGGCATCAACCTGGTGCCGCTGATCGACGTGCTGACCTCCATCGTGTTCTTCAGCCTCGCGAGCTATCAGGGGTTGCTGGCGGAGCTGACATCGTTCGATCTGGCGCTGCCGCCGCTGGTGGTGACAGCGGAGCAGATGCCGGCCGGGCAGAAGGACACCAACCTCAATCTGCTGCTCGCGGTGCGGATCGAGGCCGACAAGATGCTGGTGGAGCACTCGGCGAACGGCGGGTTCCGCCGTGAGATCCCGGGGCTCACCGGCGCGTCGCTCGATACGCTGCAGGCGTTGATGATCGGCATCCACCAGGAGTACCCGCAGAACAACGACGTCCTGGTGATTCCCTCGGACGAGGTGCAGTACGACGACGTGGTGCACGTGCTCGAGCGGCTCAAACTGGCGCAATTCCCGAACGTCGCGCTGGGGACACGCGCGCGCGCGACGACCGTGTCGTCGTCGGCGGGCCGGACCTAGCCATGGCGAGACAGATCAGCCGGGCGCGCATGGCGCGCGAGACTCGCCGGGGGGCGCAGTTCGCCAAGTTCAAACTGGCGGAGCTGAACCTCGTGCCGCTCGTGGATACGCTGGTGTCGATCGTGTTCTTCGCGCTCGTGACGGCGACCGTCGGGGAGCTGGCGCCGGTGGTAGCCGGCGTGAACCTGCCCGAGGCGAGGGTTGGGACGAACGCGTTGCAGCAACTGACGCTTGGCATCGGGCGGCAGGTGACGCTCGCGAACCAGCCGCTGATGAACACCGTGGATGCCGCGCAGTCGCAGTCGAACGTGCCCGGGCAGCCGTTGATCATCCCGCCGCTCTACTCCGCGCTCAAAGGCAAGGCGGACTCGATCCGGACGGTGACGCAGGCGACACCGGACCAGCCCGTGGATGTGCCGCTGGCGATCCAGGGCGACAGGACGATGCGGTACGATCTGCTGTCGCGGGTGATGCAGACTGCGCGGCTCGCGGGATTCAAGAACATCTCCCTGCAGGTCCATCGGGTGTCTGATGGCGGGTGAAGGTTCGACAGGCGCATCGCGGTATGCTCGTCGTGCGCGCCCGCGTGACGAAGCGAGCTTCACGCGCAACCTCCGGTTCGAGCTGGCGGACGAGGAGGGTCGTGCGCTACTCGGGTCGTGGATGCTGTCCGCGTCCTTCGGGTTGCTCTGGATCCTGCTGGTGATATTCGGGCCCAAGACCGACATCAGTCATTTGTTGCCGCCGGAGGAGCGTCCGATCAACGTGACGTTCGAGCCGCCGCCACCGCCCGACGTGCCGGTGAAGCCGGAGGCGGCGCAGCCGGTTCCGGCGGCGCCCAAGACCGCCGCGCCAGGGAAGCCGAAGCCATCGGCCGAGGAGATCGCGGCGAAGCGGGCAGCGGCGGCGAGCGCGGCCTTCGGCGCAGCGCCGGCGGCGAACGGTCCCGTGGGGGATGTCTCCAACGTCCTCCGGGGAGTGGATGTGGCGTCGGGTGCGCCGAAGCCTGGCGCGGCCGTGGGGAAGGCCGTGCTGGCCTATGGGCAGGGCGGGCAGGGCGTGCGGACGCCGGGCCGGGCCGACATGGGCGGCGGGGCGGGCGTCGGCAATCTGGGTGGCGTCGTCGGTGGGGCCGGGATTGGCCACGAGGGCGTGACGGTGGCGGCGCCGAGGGCGATCGATGTGCCGGGGTTGGGCGGTCCGACGCGGGACATGGGGGAGCTGGGCACGGCGGTGCGTAGCCATGATTCGCAGCTCCGGTTCTGCTACGATGAGTACGGGTTGAAGGTGAACCCGGGGCTGGCGGGGAGTGTGACGCTGGCGTTGACGATGACGGGTGGCGGGACCGTGACGAAGGCGCAGGTGACCCGGCGGACGTGGTCGGGTCCGGGCGCGAGCGAAGCCGAGTCGTGCATCCTGGAGAAGGCGCAGGAGTGGCATTTTCCGGCGTCGCCGGCGGGCGGGGGCACGTTCGAGTTTTCGTTCAACTTCACGAGGTAGGCGGTGTGAAGTAGGCCGCGCAGTCTGGCCGTGGTGCGCGCCGCACGTGGGGGCCGTTCTCGAACGGCCCCCGCTGCGTTTGTCCGCTGCACCCGCCGGCCGAACGTGGTTACATCCATGACGGATCAGCCGACAACCAGGCCGGGTAGTCGCCGAGGCTATCGTCGATCCGTTCGGGGGCGTTCCTCGTTACACGTTGAGAGAGTGGCCAATGGCAAAGGCACTGCGCCTTTCGATGCCTGACGCATTCGTACCGAAGCTCTTCACCACGCTTGCGGGCTACACGCGCGCGCAACTGCAAGCCGATCTTGGCGCGGGAGTGATCGTCGGCGTCGTGGCGCTGCCGCTGGCGATCGCATTCGCCATTGCCAGCGGCGTCACGCCGGACCGGGGACTCTACACCGCGGTGATCGCCGGCTTCATCATCTCGGGGCTCGGTGGCTCGCGAGTGCAGATTGGCGGCCCCACGGGCGCGTTCGTCGTGATCGTGTACGGGATCGTCCAGCAGTACGGGATCGACGGCCTGACAGTCGCCACGATCATGGCTGGGTTCGTGCTGATCGGGTTTGGATTTGCACGGTTCGGCGCCGCGATCAAGTTCATTCCCTTTCCCCTCATCCTGGGATTCACCTCGGGCATCGCGGTCATCATTTTCTCGGGCGAAGTGAAAGATCTTCTTGGGCTCCAGATGGGAGCGGTCCCGGCGAATTTCGTGGACAAGTGGGACTCCTACGGCCGGCATCTGCATACTGCCAACTGGCCGGCGGTCGCCGTATCGGCGGCTACCCTGATCGTGCTCGTTGTCTGGCCGCGGTTGAGCCGGCGCGTCCCCGGGCCGTTCATTGCATTGATCGCGGCCACTACCGCGGTCCGTGTCTTTCATATTCCGGTGGAGACGATCGGGACCCGGTTCGGTGCGATCAGCGCCAGCTTTCCTGCACCGCACCTTCCCTCAGTTTCACTCCATGCGATCGCGGGTCTGGCCGCGCCGGCCTTCGCGATCGCGATGCTGGGAGCGATCGAATCTCTGCTCTCGGCTGTCGTGTCCGACGGCATGATCAGCGGGAGTCATCGCTCCGACATGGAACTGGTCGCACAAGGCGTCGCTAACGTCGTGGCGCCGCTGTTCGGCGGAATCCCGGCGACCGGTGCGATTGCGCGGACCGCGACCAACGTCAAGAACGGGGGCCGGACACCGGTGGCGGGTCTCACGCACGCGGTGACACTGCTCCTCATCACGCTCTTTTTCGGGCGATGGGCGTCGCTCATCCCGATGTCGTGCTTAGCGGCCATCCTCACCGTGGTGTCGTACCAAATGAGCGAGTGGCGCACGTTTCGGGCGGAGTTGCGATCGCCGCGTGGGGACGTGGCCGTATTGCTCGTCACGTTTCTCCTGACGGTATTCTTCGACCTCACGCTGGCGATCGAAGTCGGTATGGTGCTGGCGGCGTTTCTCTTCTTGCGCCGGATGGCCACCACGACGGCCGTTCGCGCGATGGGCGACGGAGTGCCCGGGACGGCAATCGACGGAGAAGAGGAGACGGGGGCGGCGGCAACGTCCGGCGCGCGCGCGTCTGCGGAGCGGATCCCGCTGCCCCGGGAGGGTTCAGGAGCGATCCCGCGGGGTGTTCAGGTGTTTGAGATTGCGGGACCCCTGTTCTTTGGGGCCGCGGCGACTTTCCGGGACGCGCTGGGACAGGTGGCAAAGCGTCCGGAGGTGTTGATCATCCGCATGGGGCTCGTACCCGTCATTGATTCGACGGGCCTTCGCACGCTGGCCGATGTGGTGCGACGCAGCCGGCGTGACCGGACGTTGGTGATTCTCTGCGAGCTGCACCAGCAGCCTGCGGTGGCGCTCACGCGGTCGACGGCGATGGATGACGTCGGCGAGGAGAACCTCGCCCCGACGTTGGAGGCGGCACTCGTTCTGGCGCGCGAGCATCTGGCGGCATTGAAGACGCTCGCGGCCGGTCCCTGACCAATCCTGCCGCATCCGTCGTGGGCCGGCAGGGCCGGTCGCGACCGGCCCCTACCACGGACGATCTAGCGGTGGGCGTCCGACATCCTGTGCGGCGGATGGTTGGGGGCCGTTGCGCGAAAGGGGGCGACCTACGGTTGCCCGAACAGGGCGACCTTCGGTTCTCGAACGGCCCTAGTGCGTTTATTCGATGCGATGGTGACGCAGATAGTCGCGTATACAGCGGCAACGCTTCCATAACCCAAGCCGCTTGGATATTGTTAGGTGACTACGCTGCGGGTGGGCGAGGTCCGCTTTCGCGTATATCCGCAGGACCGTCTGCCGCGGCACGTACACGGGTTCATCGGCCGCGGGGAGGTCATTGTCGATCGCGGACAGATGGCTCGGTTGCACTCGCGAGACGGTCCGACGCCGTGAATCGCGTGACGCGCGTCGAGGTGCGGCGGGTACTGGATGCCGCTGCGACGGCCTTCGAGGGGTTGGCCACCGCATGGGAGGAAATGCACGCATGACCAGGCGAATTCATAAGGTCGTCACCACGGACGCTGAGATCGACGCGGCGATCGATGTGGCTGAGCGGTACCCGATCGAGGAGGCAGTGAGGGCCACGTATGTCGGGGCCGAGGATTCGATCGCGATTGATTTCAGCGACGGTGTGCAGCTTCGAATTCCGCGGCGGCTCGTGCAGGGTCTCGAGCGCGCGACAGCAGAGCAGCTCGGACAAATTCGGATCGAAGGGCCGGGGACCGGTCTCGTGTGGCCGGCGCTTGGCGTGGCGCACTACATCCCGGGTCTGGCCGCGGGCATTTTCGGCACGCGGCGATGGATGGCGGAGATGGGCCGTCGCGGCGGCGTGCGACGCACGAAAGCAAAGGCTGCGGCGGCTCGCGCTAACGGCGCGAAAGGAGGGCGGCCGCGCGGTACCGGTGTGCGGAGAAAGTCCGGTGTTATCCGCCGACGGCCATCACGGGGCTAATGGGGAGCCGGCAGGGACTCGATCTGGGCGACAATTCGGTTCACAGCCTTCGGGTCACCAAGCACATGGAAGTGCTTTGGGCGCGTGTCTGGCTATGGCGTCCATGAGTGCTGGAGGAGAGTCGCGCCGATAAAAGATCAACCACCGCCAGACGTCAGCGTGCTCGCGTGATCGGCGCAGTGCGCACGCGTCGTCGTCACCGGCCGCTTACGTGCGGATGTGGGCCGGGTGCATGAGCCGCAGCCCGGCGCCACCGGTCGCGGGCGGTCCGGAGCGAGTCGGCGTGCCGCGTCAGGACCCGGATACTGTCGAAGCGGGCCGCGTAGGTCGCGGTGAATCGTGCGGCTGGCGGGAGCGTGTCGAGGCCGTGGGCGGCGGTATTGATGGAGGCGCGCGCGGCGTCGTAGCGCTGGGCGAAGGCGTCGGCGCTCTCCGCGGCGGGCGACGTGGCAGGAGACACGGCTGGGGCCATCGGCGGGGCACCGGACGGGGGAGCGGGCGTTCTCGTGGGAGCCCCGGCGCCTTCCACGGGGGCGCGCGGCGCGCTACTATCGATGTGTGCGCCGACACCCGGAGGGCCGCCACGGTCGTGCGGGGAGGTACATGCGGCGATCACGAGCCATACCACGGCGTAGGGGCGTCTGACGTGACGATATATCGCGCCCGAGCGCACCGCGTCCCCTGGCATCTAGGCGGCGAAGCTAGGGAGAACCAGACGGCCGGGCAAGGCAGTCGCGAGCGCTCGTTGCGAGCCCTGCAGGATCTGGTAGCCCGACAGGCGGGGCCGGTCACGACCGGCCCCTACACGGTTTCCCGTTGGGGCTACCGGACCCTGGGGGTGGCTGGCGCCGTGATGGCGTTAGTGGCGGCGTCGCCTCGAGCGGGGATCGGCCAGGGGGCGCAGCTTCCCCAGCCCGTGGGGCTGGTCAACGATTTCGCGCATGTGATCCCGGCCGGCGATGCCGACCGGATCACCCAGATCGCGAATGATGTCCGGACCAAATCGCGGGGGGAGATCGCTGTGGTCACCCTGCCCGATATCGGGGACCGGGACCCCAGCGATGTGGGAATCGCGCTGATCCGGCAATGGAAGATCGGGAAGGCGGGTAACCCCGGCGATCCGACCCGTAACGCCGGGGCGGTGATCCTCGTCGTGCCCAAGGAGACGAACTCCGACGGGCGCGGCCGGTGCTGGATTACGACCGGGTCGGGTGCCGAGGGGTTCATCACCGACGCGGACGCGGGCGAGATGTGCCGGGATGCGATACCGGATTTCCGCCAGCGGGACTACGGGGCGGGAATAGCGCTCCTGACGTACGAGACGGCCCAGCGGTTCGCAAAAGAGTTCAACTTCACGGTCGACACGACGCTGGCCGTGGCCGCTCCACCCGCGGTGTCGCAGCGCCAGGGTGGGGGCGGCATGTCGCCGGTCGGCTTGTTCTTCCTGCTGCTGTTTGTCTATCTGGTTCTGAACGTCATCGCCCGCCGGGGCGGCGGCAGGGGTGGATGCCTGCCGATCTTCCTGCCATTCGGCGGAGGATGGACCGGCGGAGGCGGGGGCTGGAGCGGCGGGGGCGGTGGTGGTGGGTTCGGGGGATTTGGTGGTGGCGGGGGCACAAGCGGCGGCGGGGGCGGCTCGAGCTGGTAGCCTGTGCTGCAAAACGCACCGACCGAGGACGATCGCATGGGCGTGAGATCGACAGTGGGGCCGACTACTGATATTGCTGCTGATATTGCAGCTGATATTGCTGCTGATATTGCTGCTCGTGCCGTTGGTGATGGCGGCCGCGGGGCGGGACGAGTCACGAGCCGTTTCGCGGTGCGGTGCGGAGTCCTGTCCGTCGCAATCGCGGCCGTCGCGGGGCTGGCCGCGTGTCATGGCGACAAGAAGGGATCGGCCGGCGACTCGGTCGCCGTGGCGACACCCGCGCCCGACACGACGCCGCAGGATCTCTCGAAAGTGCAGACCGCGCTCCCTCCGGCCGCGTCGGACACCTTCACGCCACCCAAGCCGGCGGCGGCTCAGCCGGACTATCCGCCGGCGCCGCCTGCTCTCATGGAGTCGGTGGAGCGTGAGCAGGCGTTCTCGAAGTTCTGCTACGAGGAGTTCGGCCAGAAGGCGGATCCCACGCTTCGCGGCGGAGTCGCGGTGGTGGTGACTGTGTCGGACAACGCCGTTCAGGACGCGAAAGTCGCCAACTCCCGGTGGTCGGCCAAGGCGGCCGGCGAGCAGGTCAACCAGTGCCTGAACGAGAAGGCGCGGCTCGCGTGGAAGCTGGGTGATTCGACCGTCAAGCCCGGGAAGTACGTGGTGCAACTGAGCTTCCGCGGGGAATAGAACGGAGGCAGGAGAGAGGGGAACGGGGAAAACCCTTCGCCCGGCGGCCTGCCTAGCCGCCGGGCTTCTATCTTCTATAGGTTCCAGGCTCGGCCATCTCGACCGGCCGATGGTCCTGGCCACTTGTAGTGTCCACCGGAGGAATCAGCACATGCAGAGTCGCCTGCTTGGGCGTTCCGATAGCTATGGCGCGCGGCATCGCGTGCGCGGTGCCGCGCTTGTTGTCGCGGCGCTGCTGCTCTCGGGGTGCGGATACAATACGATCCAGCGATATGACGAACAGGCCGCCGAAGCGCAGAAGAACATCGAAGTGCAGCTTCAGCGACGGAGTGATCTGATCGGGAATCTCGTCGAGACGGTGAAGGGGCAGGCCAAGCAGGAGCTCGACGTGTTCAAGGGCGTGGCGCAGGCGAGGGCCGGGATCACCGACGCGCTGCAGTCGCACGACGCGTCGCGCGAGGCCGATGCGGACGTGCAACTCACGACGCAACTCACGATCCTCAACCGATCGGTGACCGAGGCGTACCCGCAGCTTAAATCGGATCAGGCGTTCCTGCGGCTACAGGACGAGCTGACGGGCACGGAGAATCGGGTCGCCACGTCGCGCAAGGACTACAATGATGCAGCGGAGTTGTACAACGCCTACATCCGGCAATTCCCCGCGGCGATCACGGCGCGGGTCACCGGCGCGAAGCCACGGACGTATTTCAACGCGACCGCGGCGGCCCAGGAAGCACCCAAAGTCGATTTCTCCCCCAAGCCGACTGGATGAGCTTGCTGTAAGACAAGAGAAGGGCGAATCAGAAAGGAGTAAGGAGAGCAGAGCCGGTCAGAAAGTAGCGGATCAGAAAGTAGAACGAGCAATGGGGCACTACGCAAAGACTGGCTGCGGCTTCTCGTGGCCAGTCTTTGTCGCGTTCTGGGTGACGTTAAAGCGCGAAATGCGAGCCGTTTGCGTGTATTCGCATAAACACGAGCTCGCTTGACGAGGATGGCTGTCGTGGTACGGACGAGCGCTCGGCGGATGGCCGTTTCAGTAGGGAAGACGGCCTCAATTTCCGGGACGCGACAATTGACCTCCCCATTCGCCACGCGGAAATAGCCATCCGCCCCTTCGTTGGAGGCGTTCGCCACATTCGGACGTCCGTGATCGATTCTTGACAATCGAAACGGCCTTGCCCACAATTTGGGCCATTGCGCCTCACGAAATCCGTGTCGCCGTTCGCGGCGGCTGGGAGACGTGTAGGCATCTCGTTCATCTCCACGGTGCAAGGGGAGGGTTCGTGAACACACACGTGGTGGGAAAGGTGCCGCGGCTCGCGCGAGCGGCGGCGGTTACGGCGCTGTGCATTGCGGGGGGGATCGCGCTATCGGCGATGACGGCGCGCGCGCAGGAGCGACAGGTCCAGGGGCGGGTCGTGGACGCCGATGGCAACGCACCGGTACCTGGTGCGGCAGTCACCGTCGTCGGTACGGCGTTGGGCACGATCACGAATGACAGCGGGCAGTTCCACATTCGGGTGCCGGGTACGGCGGTGACTCTCACTGCACGCCGTATCGGGTATACGCCGCGCAGCGTGCCGCTGGCGGCGGATCAGGCGGAAATCACGATCGGATTGATCAAGGACGTGCTCGAACTCGAGGCGACGGTGGTGACGGGTACGGCGACCACGATCTCGTCGCGCAACGCGGCGAACGCGGTCACGGTGCTCAACACCGACCAGATCACGCAGGTGCCGGCGCCGACGCTGGATGACGCGATGCAGGGGAAGATTCCCGGCGCGATCATCCAGCAGAACAACGGCGGCGCACCGGGCGGCGGGATGCAGATCCAGATCCGCGGCGTGACGTCGATCAACTCCGACGCCTCCGCGCTGTACGTGGTCGACGGTGTCCCGGTCAACAATGGGCACATCAACGACGGCGCCAACGCGATCACGGGCGCGAATGACAACACGATCACCCAGAGCACTCAGGACAATCCGCCGAACCGGATCGCCGATATCAACCCCGAGGACATCGAGTCGATCGAGATCCTCAAGGGGGCGTCGGCGGCGGCGCAATACGGCTCTCGCGCCGGCGGTGGCGTCGTGCTGATCACGACCAAGAAGGGCACGCCCGGCAAGGCCAAGTGGGACCTGGAGGGCAAGGTCGGGACATTCAAGCCGGAGAACTTCCTCAACCTGCGGCAGTTCCCGACGGCGGCGAGCGCCGAAGCGTGGTACAACGCCTACAAGGCAACGGCCAACTCGCCGTGGGATCCGTCGCGCTATCAGGGCAACAACCCGACACAGACCCAGGTGTTCGGTGGCGGTGAGGCGTCGTACGAGGGCGACCTCAGCGTCCGCGGCCAGACCGGCCAGACGCAATACTACGCGTCGCTGCTGTCGAAATACGACAATGGCCTCATGGTCAACACGGGGTACAACAAGCAGGGCGGCCGTGTGAACCTCACGCAGAACTTCTCCGAGGCGATCACCGGCAACCTGAACATGTACTTCGCGCATTCGAACGACCGGCGCGGCATCACGGGGAACGACAACGTCGGTATTTCCCCGTACGACGTCTTCTCGGTGACGCCTGGGTTCTTCAACCAGACCATGAAGACGGCGACCGGGGCGTACGAGAACAACCCCTATGGACTCGCCAACGCGTACCAGGATGCGGCACTGATCCAGACGCCGGAAGAAGTATCGCGCTTCATCGGTGGTGGCAACGTGGACGCCCGGATTTTCCAGACGGACCACCAGAGCCTCCACCTGACGGCATTGGCCGGCGCGGACATTGCGCACCAGACGGACGACTACTATGCGCCGCCTGACATTGAGATCGAGACCCACCAGCCGCTGCCCGGCGTGGCCACGAGTCTGAACGGCGACAACACGTATCTGAACTACAACGCCAACCTCGTGCACCACTACGCTGGCGGCAACAATTTCGACGCGACGACGTCGATCGGCATCGGACGCGACCAGCGCTACTTCTACAACCCGTACTCCGTCGGGCAGCAACTGCCGCCCGGCATCGCGCTCGTGACCGCGGGTGCCGTGCAGCACAACTTCGACACGACGGTGGTATCGCGCACGTTCGACTTCTACGCCCAGGAGCAGTTCATGACGCTCGACCAGCGCCTCACCCTGAGCGCTGGCGTCACGGCGGAGCGGGCGACCGACAACGGCAACATCAATACGTACTATCCGTATCCGAAGTTCAGCGGGTCGTTCCGGGTGCCGCAGTTTGCCGGCTTCCTGGACGAGCTGAAAATCCGTGGCGCATGGGGGCGTTCGGGGACGGATCCGATCTTCGGCGTCCGGTATGCGAACGTCAACAACCTCACACCCCAGCTCGATCAGGGGGTGACGGGTCTGTTCACTCCCGAGTCCTCCAACGATCCGGGGATCAAGCCGGAGACGAACACGGAGATCGAGACGGGCTTCGACGCGACGATGTTCTCGGCGAGGGCCCAATTCTCGGCCACCATCTACCAGAAGCGGATCACCGACCTGCTGTTGCAGGCGAGCATTCCGGCCAGTTCGGGCAACACGAGCCAATGGCTGAACGGCGGACAGTTCACGGATCGCGGCATCGAGTTGTCACTGTCGGTGACGCCGGTCCAGATGGCGAAGGGGCTGACGTGGATCTTCACGTCGACCTTCTATCGGAACTACAGCGTCGTGGATCAGATCCCGGTGCCGGCGTTCTCGCCGGCGACGAGCTTCGGTCCGGCATTCGGCCAGTACTGGGTCCAGCCGGGCCGGTCGCTGACGCAGTTCATCAACACCAACGTCTCGTGCGGCAACGGATGCTACGAGCAGACGGGTGACGTGTCGCCGTCGTATACGATGAGCTTCGGCAACACCTTCACGGTGGGCCGGTTCCATCTGTACGGGCTGCTCGACTGGCAGCGCGGCGCGAACGTCGGCAACCTCACGAACGCGTACTTCGATCCGACCGGGCTGTTTCTGCTCGCGGACACGGCCGCCGAAGTCAAGCGGAACGCCGTCAACGCGGCAGGCGGACCGGCGTACCTGGAATCCGCATCGTTCGTCAAACTGCGCGAAATCACACTGAGCTACTCGCTGCCCGATCGTTGGATCAACCAGTTGTCGTGGGTGCGGATATCGAGCGCGCGGCTGCAGGTCTCGGGACGGAATCTGTGGAGCAGCTTCCCGTACACTGGTCTCGATCCTGAGATCAGCAACTTCGGCACGCAGAACATCGGCCGAGGACAGGACGTGACGCCGTATCCGCCGTCCAAGAGCGTGTTCTTCTCCCTCGACCTGGGCTTCTGACAATGATCAATACATTGACACGTACCGTGACCGGCCGGGCGTTCGGGGGCGCGTGGTTGCGCCCCGGCCTGACGGCCGGCCTCGCGGTGGTGGGCCTCATGGGGCTCGCCGCCTGCAAGGACACGGCGGTTCCGAACTTCCGGTCACCACAGATCAATCCGGAGTCGCCGTCAGGTATTCAATTTCTCGTGACTGGCGTCGCCGCGAATTCCCGCGCCGATATCGGCCAGGACATCCTGGCGCTGTCCGGAATGGGACGCGAAATCGGCGTCTTCACGACGACCGACTCGCGTTTCATTACCGAATGGATGGGCGATGGAAACATCATCCCCAACAGCGATTTCTACGGCGGCGGCGGATGGTCGGCGGAGTTCCTGAACGCCAAGGACGCCGAGGCCATCATCCAGGACCTTCCGAAAGTCACGCCGGCGTACTCGGCGAGCGATATGTCGCTCATCACCGGCGTGATGAAGACGTTCGAGGCGTACAACATGATGCTGGTGGCGGAAACGCGCGACACGAACGGCGTCCCGATCTTCGGGTTTGCATCGCCGCCCGCAACGCCCGCTCCGATTCTCTGCGTCAAGGACGTGTGGAAGGGGATCGCGGCGATGCTCGACTCGGCCGAGGCAGATCTCGACGCCGGGACGCCTGGGCCGCTGCCGATCAACCTCCCGCCGGGATACGCGGCGGTGAGTGCGGCGGGTCCGAGTGGCACGGCCGGGAGCTTCGCCGGGTTCAACCGTGCACTCGCGGCGTACGCGAAGCTTCAGTACGCGTATGCGACTACGCGAGTGCCGGGTGGTGGCGCGCCTGCCACACCGAGTTCGGCCGGAGCTCCGCTTCTGTCGGCACTCGTAGCGGCGGATTCGGCGGTTCATGCAACCTTCCTGTATAATCCGGGCGCGCTGACGCCGCCGCCGGCAGGTGACTTCAGCGACCCGCTCGCGGTGTATCACAACTACAGCTCCACGTCCGGCGATCTCGACAACCCGGTCACGTTCGCGGTCGGGCAGACCACCACCGTGTTCGTGCTCGATGACGTAGCGGCCGAAATCGCCGCCGGCGGTGACCTGCGTGCCAACAAGCTCATTGTCAACTCGGTTGGCCCGAATTCCGAGGCCGGTCCCACCGCCAACGCCGTGGCGGCGAACGGCATTACCGTAGGCTTCTATCAGTCGGCGTCCAGCCCGATTCCGATCATCCGCAACGAGGAGCTGGTGCTCATCGAGGCGGCGATTCAACTGGGCGAGGGCAACCTGGCCAACGCGATAACGTCCATCAACGCCATCCGCACGAACGTCGGCAATGTCCCGCCATACGCGGGTGCGGTGACGTACGTGGCGGTCCGCGATCAGCTCCTCCACGAGATGCGGGCATCGAACCTTGGAGAGCCTGGGGAAGAGCGGATCATGGCAGTCCGGAACTACGGCCTCCAGATGCAGCAGACGACGACCTGGGGCGGGACCGACACGCACTCCACCCTGCTGCCGATTCCAATTCAGGAGTCGGGTCCGCGGAATGGAAACATCACACCCTCCTGCTCCTAACGCGTAACGGTGCGACCAGCTCTACTACCGGGCAGGAGCAGAGCAGGAACATCAGGCGTTCGAACGAAACGGCCCCCGGCGATCTGCCGGGGGCCGTTTCACATCTCGCTACCGCGAATGCGAGAGAGGGGAAAGGGGAAAGGGGAATGGGGAAAGGAGAAAGAAGGGGGAATGGGGAAAGGAGAAAGAAGCCCGACTCGCCGCTGTGGCTCGCGGGTCAATCCGGGATCGCGCCGGGCAGGACGTACGTCAGCGGGTCCACGACCTTGCCGTTCACATGCACCTCGTAGTGCAGGTGCGGTCCGGTCGAGAGGCCGCTGTTGCCGACGGCGGCGATGGGCTGGCCGCGGGTCACCTGCTCACCCTCCTGAACGACGACCTTGGACAAATGCGCATACTTGGTCTCGATGCCGTTGCCGTGCTCGATCTCGAGCACGAGGCCGTACCCGGTCTGGTGGGAGATGCGCATCACGCGGCCGGCTGCTGGCGCGACCACCGGCGCGCCGTACGGCGCCGCGAGGTCGATGCCCTCGTGCGGCCGTGCGAGGTGAAGGATCGGGTGAAAGCGGGCCCGGGAGAACTCGCTCGAGAGCCATCCCGTGGTCGGCATGATCGACGGCGTGGCCGACATGCGTTCGTTGTTCCGGGAGAGGGTCGTCGACACGGTCGCGAAACTCGCGGATAGCGTGTGGGCGCGCGCGATCATCCGGTCCACGTCGAGCGGCAGCTCCGCAGCGGGCGTTCCGCCCGAATCCTGGCTCGGCAATCCAGCGAGGAGGCGTATCTGCGCATCACGCTTGTCGATCACGACGAGTGTGTCGCGAAGCTCCGCCATGCGGGTCCGCAGGTCGGCGAGCTGGCGATCCGCCGGGGTCATGAATGCGGCAAAGACCGGGGAGCCGCTGAAGCGGATCGCGGCGGCGGCCACCGCGAGGACGCAGACGAGCAGTCCGGCACCGGCGCCCCAGGCGAGACGACGGAGCGTGCGCTCCGAGACGTCGATCGTCCGCGACGCATCGCTGCCATGCGGCACTACCACCACGGTCCAGCTCCGGCCCGCCACCCGGCTCGCCATCCGCACGCTCCCCATCGGAGACCTGTAGTAGACGACCCAGCGGCCCCACGATACGGATTCCCGGCAGCGACGACTGCCCGCAGCGGGGCCGGCGGTCGCAGGATGTGATGGTAGAGGCGAGGAGCGTGACGGAAGACGGGCTCTTACCGGGCCGGTCGCGACCGGCCCCACCACGGGACGAATGGGTGCGCGACGGCTAGCCCTTGGGGTCAGGCCGGCCGTTCACCGCGACAGAGCGGAGGGCTCTTTTTCCTTGGGGAAGAGAGGGTCGCCCCGGACAACGCGCCAGCCAGCCGGGTCGATCGCCGCCAGCGGGGCGCCGAACCGCTGCGCGTGCACCGATCCAGGTGCTCCCAACTGGCGCCACAACTCCTCGGCGCGCTCCGGCATCACGGGTGCCAGGTGGACCGCCTGGCGGATCAACTGGCGGACGAGCGTCGCGAGCACGGATTCCAGGGTAGCGCGCTGCGCGGGATCCTTGGCCAGCTTCCACGGCGCGGAGCGGTCCACGTATTCGTTGCCGCGGGCGACGGTCAGCCACACGCACCGCAGGGCTTCCTGAATGAGGTATCCGCGCGACCCGTCCAGCGCCTCACCGTAACGCACATAGTCCGCGGCGTCCGCGTCGTCGATCTCGTTCGGGCGGCCAGATGGCACGACGCCCCCGAAGTAGCGTTCCACCATCGCGATCGTGCGGCTCGCGAAGTTGCCGAAGGCGTTGGCGAGGTCCGCGTTGTAGCGCTCTTCGAAGCGCTCCCACGAGAATGCGCCATCGCCGTCGAACGGCACTTCCCGCAGCATGAAATACCGGAACGCGTCCGGTCCATATCGCTCGACCGCCTCGGCCAGCTCGACGCGCACGCCGGCCGACTTGCTGAATCGCTCGCCACCAGCGAGCGTCACGAAACCGTGGGCCCAGACCGCGTGGGGGAGGGGCAGCCCGGCGGATTGCAGCATCGCCGGCCAAATCACGCAGTGGAAGCGCGTGATGTCCTTGCCGATGACGTGCAACTGCGCGGGCCAACGCCGGGTGAACGACGGGTCGGGAAACCCGGTCGCGGTCAGGTAGTTCGGCAGCGCGTCGAACCAGACGTACGTGGTCTGCGCTTCGCCGTCACGTGTCGGGCGGGGAAAGGGAATGCCCCAGGTGAGCCGCGCGCGGCTGGCTGACACATCTTCGAGGCCCTGGTCGAGCAGCGCGAGGATCTCGTTGCGGCGGCTGTCGGGACCCAGGAAGCCGGGATGTGCGGCGAAGTGATTGCGCAGGAAATCCTGGTAGCGGCTCAACCGGAAGAACCAGTTTCGTTCCTCGACCCATTCCAGGATCCGCGTGGGATGCAGTACGCAGCGATCATCCTTGATCTCGCTGTCGGTCTTGAACGCTTCGCAGCCGACGCAGTACCGTCCCGCGTACGACTTCTCGTAGAAGTCGTCAGGATTCCGTTCGAAGATCCGCTCGATGAGCGCGTAGACACCGGCGATGTGCTCCCGCGATGTCGTGCGGATGAACTGATCGTGCGAGATGCCGAGCCGTTCCCACATGGCCTGAAAGCGCTCGGCGACCCGGTCGACGAGCGCCTGTGGCGTCACGTCCTCGTCCGCCGCGGCCTGGGCGACCTTCTGGCCGTGTTCATCCATCCCGATGAGGAAATGGACGTCATCGCCGCGCATCCGGCGGTAGCGCGCGATGACATCGGCGCCGATTTTTTCGAGAGCGTGGCCGAGGTGTGGGTCGCCGTTGGCGTAGTCGATTGCGGTGGTGAGGTAGAACATCGGGCTCAACCCGGCTCAGACGATGGCGGACCGCCGGGCGCCGGCCCGCTCCCCGCGTCGCCGCGGCCTCCGTCGCGTGAGCCGCCCCCCGGGCCAGGCGGACCGCCGCGGCCCCGTCCCCGTCGGCCGCCGCGGCGGCCGCGGCGGCGCTGGCCGCGCGCATCCGCAGGCGCCGGGGACTCCGCCGGATCGTCGCCGGCCTCCGCCCCGATACCTGGCTCGCCAAGCTCCGGATCCTGTACGATCGCCGTGAACGTGTGGGCGTCGTCTTCCAGGCTGAGGACCGCGGCCGACGGAGGCGTTTCGTCGCCGTTGCCATCGCCATTTCCATCGTCGTTCGCCTCCGGCGTCGTTCCGATCAGCCCCGGTGTCGTTCCGACCGGGCCGGCGGACGCGCCGTCCGGAGCTGCCGCGGCGGCCATGCCGATCGGGAGCGGGCTTCCGGCTGCCTCCAACTCGAGCCGGAGCGCCGCGAGCGGCAGGACGCGTGATTCGCCGTCGCTTCCGCGGAGCGTGACTCGCTCGTTGAAGATGTCGTTGGCGATGACCTTCTCTTCACCGCGTGGCGTGATGAGCGTCTTGCCTTCCTTGGGAAAGCGCTTGCGGCTCTGCACGTAGAACTCGTGCTCGTACCGGAGACAGCACATGAGACGCCCGCAGGCGCCGGAGATCTGCGACGGGTTGAGCGAGAGGTGCTGGTCTTTGGCGACGCCGAGGTTGACGGGCCTCAGCTCCGGGAGCCAGGAGGCGGAGCAGTACTGGCGGCCGCATCGCCCGACGCCATCGAGTCGTTTGGCCTCGTCGCGCACGCCGATCTGTTTGAGCTCGATTCGCGCCCGGAAGAGCGACGCGAGGTCGCGGACCAGGTTGCGGAAGTCGACGCGCTTCTCGGCGGTGAAATAGAACGTCAGCTTCTTCCGGTCCCACTGCCATTCGGCGTCGGAGAGCTTCATGACGAGACCGTGGGCTTTGACGCGCTCTGTCGCCTTGCGCCGGGCGACGTCATCCTGAGTTCGAAGTTCCTCGGCCTGGCGTGCCTCGCGGGACGTGGCCAGGCGCAGCGCCTTGCGGGACGGCGGCGTCGGGCCGCAGCCGTGGGCGCAGCCGGCGTTGCGGGTGGAGGCGCGCTCGCCGACGGCGTGGACGACGCCGAGGTCTTCACCGCGGTCGGCTTCGACAACGATGTGCGAGCGGACCGGCGGGGCTTCTTCGCCTTCCCAGGCGAAGAACTCCTTCCGGTTGCCTTTGAAGGCGACCTCGATCAGGTGCATGGAGAAAAAGATACCGCCGATGCCGGACCGGCGACCACGGATCCGCCGCCGCATCCGTTTGGGGCCGTTGCCCAAGGGGGCGACCCACGGTTCGCGAACGGCGCGTCTACCGCAGCGGTCAGAACAGAAAGTAGAAAGTAGAAAGTAGAGACGGGCGCTTCGGGCCCGTTGCCCCTATTCGCTGAACTGCCCGATCCGCAGGTATTTCTCGCGGCGGCGGCGGACCAACTTGTCCGGCTTGAGGTGGCGCAGGTCGTCGAGGTTCCGGAGCAGCGCTTGTTGCAGGGACTTGGCGGCGGCCTCGTGGTCGGCCTGGGCGCCGCCCGGCGGCTCCGGCACGATCTCGTCGATCGTGCGAAGCTCGAGGAGGTCCTGTGCGGTGATGTGGAGAGCGGCGGCCGCCTTCTCCCGCATCTCCGGGCTCTTGCCATCTTTCCAGAGGATGATCGCGCAGCCTTCGACGGTGATGACCGAGTAGACCGCATTCTCGAGCATCAGCACGCGGTCGCCGACGCCGAGGGCGAGTGCGCCGCCGGATCCACCTTCGCCGATGACCGTGGCGATGATCGGCACATCGAGGCGGCTCATCTCATAGAGGTTGCGGGCGATCGCTTCCGATTGCCCGCGCTCTTCTGCCCCGAGGCCGGCCCAGGCGCCCTGCGTGTCGATGAACGTCAGGACAGGGACGTGGAACTTCTCAGCTAACTTCATCAGGCGTAACGCTTTACGGTACCCCTCCGGATGGGGCATCCCGAAGTTCCGATGAAGATTCTCCTTTGCATCGCGGCCACGTTGGTGGCCGATCACCATCACGGTCTCGCCATCGAGCCGGGCCCACCCGCCGATGATGGCGGCGTCGTCGCGGAACGAGCGATCACCGTGCAGCTCGATGAAATCGGCGAGAGCGAGCCGGATGTAGTCGAGTGTGAACGGGCGCTTACTGCTCCGGGCGACCTGAACCCGCTGGTACGGGGACAAGTTCCGGTAGATCTCCGTGCGCAACTCGGTCAGCTTCTGCTCGAGCGGTGCGATCTCGGCGGACACCGTGAGCTGCTGATCTCCCGCCATCTTCTTCAACTCGTCGATCTGTTTCTCCAGCTCGACGAGCGGCCGTTCGAACTCCAACGTATTGGCCGTTGTGGCCATGGGCGGGTCCTGAGTTAGAGCGCGCGCCCTCTCGGGCGGGTGATCGATCGCAGGCATCGTGGGGTCGTCATTCGATCAATTGGCTCGTACGAGCCGCACACGTTCGGCACCGAGTAATGCACGCAGGTCATTGAGCGTGCTCGGGGTTGCCGACACGGTCGCGGAGCTCGAGCGGAAGCGCACCAATGAATCGGATCCGTCACTCCAGCGTACCTCCAGCGGCGCCGAGCCGGGTGAGGCGTCGGCGATTTCGCGCACGTCGGTCATGACATTCGGAGTGAGCGGAAGCCCGGGTCCTTCGGGGGTGAGGTCGATTGCGACGACCACGCGCCCATTGGTGCGGAGCTCCGCCAACCTGGTGACGTCTTCGACGATGAAGGTTGGGTTCTCGCCTCCCTGGTCGCGCTTTGAATATGCGCCTTCCAATAGGACGGGCACGTCGGGCCGGACGCGATCCGCCAGTTTCTCCCAGGCTTCCGGGAAGACCAGCACCTCACAAGATCCCGAAAAATCCTCGACTGTCAACCGAGCGAATTCCGAACCCGAGCGCTTGCTGACCTGGCGCTTGATGGCGGTGACCACGGCGGCGACCGTCATCCGGTCCGGGACCCAGGACCCGAGCTGTCCCACCGTGTGGGACGCGAAGAGCTCGCATTCGGTGCGGAAGGGGTCGAGGGGGTGTCCGGAGGCGTAGAATCCCAGCGCTTCCTTCTCTTTGGCGAGGCGCTCGGTTTCGGACCACGGGGCGGTGTTGGGGAGGACTGGGGACTGGGGACTGGGGAGTGGGGATTGGGGATTGCGGACCAGGGACTGGGAACCATTAGATGGGTTCGCTTCGGCGGGCCTGGGATCGAGCGCGCCGAAGAGCGAGCCCTGCCCAGTCGCGATCTCGTGCTGGTGCAGGCTGGCTTCCTGGAGGGCCGAGTCCAGGGCAGCCTGGTTCTGCGCGCGGTGGCCGCCCAGGCCGTCGAGGGCGCCGCAATTGATCAGCGCCTCGAACACGCGCTTGTTGCAGAGGCGGAGGTCGACGCGGCTCGTGAGATCGAAGATCGATGTGAACGGTGCGGAGGCGCGGGCTCCGACGATCGAGTCGATCGCCCCGTGGCCGATGTTGCGGATGGCGCCCAAGCCGAAGCGGAGGCGCCGGTCGCCGACGACGGTGAAGCGGTAGCCCGACTCATTTACATCGGGGGGGAGGACCTCGAGCCCCAACTCGCGCGCTTCATTGATGTACTTCACGACGCCGTCGGTATCGCCGATCTCGGACGACAGCATGGCGGCCATGAAGTCGGCGGGGTAGTGCGACTTGAGCCACGCCGTGTGGTACGAGATGATCGAATAGGCGACGGCGTGGCTGCGGTTGAAACCGTAGCGGCCGAACGTCTCGATCTGGGCCGCGATCTCCGTAATGACCGCGCGGTCGTAGCCGCGGGCGACCGCCTTCTCGATGAACTTGCCGAGCTCGAGGCGGATCAGCTCAGGGTCCTTCTTGCCCACCGCCTTGCGGAGGACGTCGGCTTCGGCGAGTGACACGCCGGCCAGTACCTGTGCGATGCGCATCACCTGTTCCTGGTAGGTGATCACGCCGTAGGTATTGGACAGGATCGGCTCGAGTTCGGCCAGCGCGTAGGTCACGGGCTCTTCCCCGCGTTTCCGCCTGATGTAGACCTTGTGCATGCCGGTATCGAGCGGGCCGGGACGCATCAGTGCGTTCGAGGCGACCAGGTCGTCGAAGCGATCGCAGCGCATGCTGCGGAGCACATCGGTGGCGAGCGCCGACTCGAACTGGAAGACGCCGGACGTGCGGCCCGCCCGCAGCATCCGGTACGTCGCCTCGTCGTCGAGCGGGAGCGCATCGAGATCGATCGTCGTCCCGGTGCGCGCGGCGATGGACGCCACGGCGTCGCTCAGCACCGTGAGAGTGGTGAGGCCGAGGAAGTCCATCTTGAGCATCCCGGCCTTTTCGAGCGCGTTCATGTCGTACTGCGTGACGACGACCGTCTCCTCGTCGCCCGCGCGGTCGACTACGCGCTCGGAACGCTGTTCGGGCGGGCGGTCGCCGGCCAGCGTGCCCGATGCCAGCGCCGGAGCGCCGTTCCCGCGGCCGGAGCCCGAGCCCTTCGTCGTGGTGGTGAAGACCGGGACGTAGTCGTCGAGCGGGCCGGGCGCGATGACGATGCCGGCGGCGTGGACGCCCGAGTGGCGGGAGAGACCTTCGAGGGCGATTGCGTAGTCGAGGAGCTGCCGGTATCGCGGATCGCCTTCGTAGCGCCGCCTGACCTCGGAGATCTGCTGGACGGCTTCGCTGATCGTGAGTGAGTAGTTGGGCTGGTTGGGAATCAGCTTCGCCAGCGCGTCCGTCTCGGCTGGCGTGAACCCCAGCGTGCGCCCGACGTCCTTGATCGCCGCCCGCGACTTGAGCGTTCCGAACGTGACGATCTGGCCGACCGAATCGCGGCCGTACTTCTGCCGGACGTACTCGATCACCTCGCCGCGCCGCTCGAAGCAGAAGTCCACGTCGATGTCGGGCATCGACACGCGTTCCGGATTGAGGAACCGTTCGAAGAGGAGATCGAAGCGCAGCGGGCAGACATTGGTGATGCGGAGCGCGTAGGCGACCAGCGATCCGGCGGCGGAGCCGCGGCCCGGGCCGACCGGGATGCCGCGATCGCGGGCCGCTTTGATGAAATCGGCGACGATGAGGAAGTAGCCCGCGTAGCCGGTCTTGGTGATGACGCCCAACTCGTAGTCGAGGCGTTCGCGGACGTTGTCGGGGAGGGGGTCGCCGTACCGGTCCCGCGCGCCCGCCTCGGCGAGCCGGACGAGCAGATCGTTTTCCGTCTCGACGCCCGGCGGCAGTGGGAACGAGGGGACCCGGTACGTCTTGGAGAACTCCACTGCGACGCGGTCCGCGATGCGGAGCGTGTTCTCGAGGACCTCGGGGTGGTCGGGGAAGCGGGCGGCTATTTCCGGGGCGCTCTTGAAGTAGAGGCCGCGGTCGTAGCGCAGCCGGTCCGGGTCGAGGCGATCCTTGCCCAGGCCGATGCAGAGCAGGACATCGTGGGAGTCGTGATCCTGCTGGCGGAGGAAGTGTGCGTCGTTGGTGGCGATGACGGGGAGGCCGAGTCCGGAGGCCAACGCGAAGACCTGGGCGTTGAGCTCGCGCTGCCCGTCGGCGTCGTGGGCCTGGACCTCGAGGTAGTAGCGGCCCGGGAACGCGTTGGCGTACCAGCTCGCGGCTTCTCGAGCCGCGTCCAGGTCGTTGGCGCGGAGGTGCGTCGCGACCTCGCCGGCCAGGCAGGCCGAGGAGACGATGAGGCCAGCGCCGTAGCGGGCGAGGAGCTCGCGATCCATGCGGGGTTTGGTGTAGAACCCCTCCATGTATGCGAGCGACGATAGTTTGACGAGATTCTGGTAGCCGGTGGCGTCCGCGGCGAGGAGGATCAAATGGTAGTAGGGCTTGATCCCGGGGCCGGCGCGTTGGCGGAGGCGCCGGTCGCCGGGGGCGACGTAGGCCTCCATCCCTATGATCGGCTTGATCTTGGCCTTTTTCGCCTTCTCCTGAAACTCCCAGGCGGCGTGCATGTTTCCATGGTCAGTGATCGCCAGCGCTGGTTGCTCCATCTCCAGCGCGCGCCCGATCAGGTCGTCGATCCGGTTTGCCCCGTCGAGCAGCGAGTACTCGGAGTGGCAATGCAGGTGAACGAAGCCCATGGCCAGTGCAAGTTAGCTGTCCCGTCAGGGGCGGGGGAGGGCGATTGTGAGTCGTAGGGCATCGGCGGCTGTCACGCTCGCCGCGATCGGCGTCGCGATGGCGCTGGCGAGTTCGACGGGCTGCTATCTCGCGCGCGCGAGCTGGGAGGAGGGGCGGATCCTGGCGCGGCGCCGGCCGATTCCTGCGGTCATTGCCGATCCGCGCACGAGTGCGGCGACGCGCACGGAACTCAGACTGGTGCTCGCCGCGAGGCGGTACGCGGCTGATTCGCTGGGGCTCAGCGCCGGCCGCAGCTTCACGACGTATACGGCGCTGGACCACGACACACTGGTGCTCGTCCTCTCGGGCGCCTATCGCGACCGGCTCCGTCCGGTCACCTGGTGGTTCCCCGTGGTGGGGCGCGTCCCGTACAAAGGGTATTTCGATTTTCCGGCGGCGGTGCGTGCCGCCGCGGAGCTGGAACGGCAAGGATTCGATGCGTATGTCCGTCCGTCGCCGGCATTCAGCACGCTGGGGTGGTTCGACGACCCGCTCGTGTCGGCGTCGTTGCAGTCGGATTCCCTGGAGCTGGCGAACACGGTGATCCACGAGCTGACGCACAACACGTACTACGCGTCGGGCCGCGCGGACTTCAACGAGTCGTTCGCGAACTTCGTGGGGACGCGTGGGGCACAGGCGTTCTTCCGGTCGCGCGGTGATACGGCGAGCGTGCGCGAGATCGAGCGGCGGTGGGCCGACGAGAAAGTCATGGGCGCGTTCTGGGCGTGGGTGTATGGGGCACTCGACAGCGCATTTCGCGCGCATCCCGGCGACAGCGGCGTTGCCCGGGCCGAGCGGCTCGCGGCGCGCGACAGCATCTACAAGATGGCGCGCGATTCGTTGGGTACGTCCGTGCCCGCGCGGGCGCAGACGATCCCGGCGCCGGCGCTGGCGAATGCGCGGCTCGACAACGCGGTGTTGCTCGGCCGGCGTGTGTACCGGACGGATCTCGACCAGTTCGACGCGGTGTACGGGCGGTGCGGGGGCGATGTGCGGCGCACGGTGGTGCAGATCATCGCGATCGCGCGGGGCGATCGAAAGGATCCGTTCGGCGGGCTCAGGGCGTGGGTGGGGAATCCCAATGCGGCATGTACGAGCCCCGGCGGGCGCTCGGCCTAAAGCGACCTTCCCGGCAAAGACAAAGGCCCGCCAGGCAACTCCTGACGAGCCGCAAACCCGATGTTCTGGGGGACAAGGGAATGGTACATCGCTAGAGCCAATTGGCAATCGGTCTTACGGCCCGGCTGAGGAAACGGTCTTCAGCATGCGAACGATCGGCAGCGTAGCGCCGTTCTTCAGCGGGACGTTAAAACGTTCGCTGGCCTGGTAGCCGCGTGCGGCGTAGAGCGGGATTCCGGTCAGCGTCGCACCCATCTCGAACCGAGTAAAGCCCGCGGCGATCGCCGCGCTTTCGCAGGCGGACAGGATCGCGGTGCCGATGCCGCGGCGGGCCCAGTCCGGGTGCACGAAGAACGCGCGGATCTTTGCGGCGTCGGTGGCGGGGTCGAGCAACGCATCCTCGCGGTGGGTCCAGTGGTCGGCGCCGAACAGTGTGCGGCGTTTGCTCCAGCCGCCGCAGCCGGCGATCGCGTGGTCCTCGGTTTCCGCCACGAAGTAGGTGCCGTCGGCGATGAGCTGCGTGTCGACGCCAAAGACCGACGCAAGGGCGCCTTCGATCTCGGCCGCCGTGTAGTCGCGGGTCTGGAGGCCGCGGACCGAGGCGACGATCAGCGGCTCGAGGGCCGGGATGTCGGCGGGGGTGGCGAGGCGGATGGCGAATGGCATTAGAACCAAAAACTTAGAAAGGAGAGAGAAGAAAGGAGAGTAAGTCCAACGAATCCTGCCGGTCTGGGTGGGACGGCAACTACGGTATTACCGGGCCGGTCGCGACCGGCCCCTACCAGAGTGCGGGTTGGTCGTGGGGCCGATACGGCCGTGCGACGGCAAAAACAGACCGGTGTGGGCGGTTGCCCGAAAAGGGCGACCTACGGTTCTCGAACCGCCCCCGCTGCCTAGGCCACCGGCATCGATGCGACGGCAACCACATGCTTACCGGGCCGGTGACGACCGGCCCCTACTCATTCCTCCTCTATTACCGGGGCGGTCATGACCGGCCCCTACCAGGCTGTTAGAATGGTCCGTACTAGCATGCTTATGCGATGCGGAGGGCTTGCGATCATCATCGCGGTGGCTGGGTGCCGGACGGCCGGCCAGCCGGCGGAGGCCGGGGCCGTCGCGCCGCAGGTCGCGCCGCAGGGGGCGACCGGGGTCACGCCGGCCGAGCAGGCGCGGGAGGAGATCGCACATCCGCGGTATACCGCGGCTGGTGTGCAATTTACGTCGGGGATGATTGGGCATCATGCGCAGGCCATCGTGATGTCGGAGTGGGCGGTGTCGCATGGGGCCAGTCCGGCGGTGCAGTCGCTCGCGCAGCGCATCATCGTGTCGCAGACCGACGAGATCAAGTTCATGCAGGATTGGCTGCGGGCCCGCAATCAGGTCGTGCCGCCGGCCGATGCGCGCGGGTACGTTATGCCGGGCATGGGCGGGCCGATGCTCATGCCCGGTATGTTGACGCCCGATCAGATGACCGCGCTCGATCATGCGCGGGGGAGTGACTTCGATCGCCTGTTTCTGAGCGATATGATCATGCATCATCGGGGCGCGGTCGCGATGGTGCAGCATCTCGAGGATGCCGGGCAAGGCAGTCAGGAGGACGACGCGCTCATGACGTATGCGACGAATGTCGCGGCGGATCAAGCGGCGGAGATTGGGCGCATGGGGCGGATGTTGTCGGCCATGGGGCCGAACGACAACAGAAAGTAGAAAGTAGCAGAGCAGAAAGTAGAAAGTAGGGAGTAGAAAGTAGCAGAGCAGAAAGTAGAGAGTAGAAAGTAGAAAGTGCGCATAACTACACTCACGCCTACACCCATACCGCACCCGCGGGTGCACACCAATGACATTCTGGAACTCCTCATTTGCGCGGCTCGTTTTTGGTGGGCTCTCGGGCCTGGTGCTCTCGGCCTGTGCCTCTTCCTCCTCTGGTCACATGGGGGCGGCGATGGGCGGGTCGGCGGTGGCGCCATCGCCCGATCCGCGGCTCGCGCTCAAGGCGGGGTGGTTCGACGCGGGTGAGGCGTCCTGGAACATGGCGTTGGTGGCCACGGCCAAGCCCTCCGCGGCGTTCTTCAATGCCACTGGGGCGACGGACCGGCTGACCAACTCGGACCTCGCGTTCACTGGCGGACACTACGTCGTCCAGGGGAACTACAGCGGATACCAGATCTGGGATGTGGCGTCGCCAAGTGCACCGACAGTGGTGACGGCGTATGTGTGCGGGGGGGTGCAGGGGGACGTGTCGGTTTACAGGAACCTGTTGTTCGTGTCGGTGGAGAACGGACAGGGGCGGGTCGACTGTGGGCTGCAAGGCGTCGAGGATACCGTGAGTGCGGAGCGCTTCCGCGGGGTCCGGATCTTCGACATCAGCGACGTCGCGCATCCGCGCAAAGTGGTAGACGTGCAGACCTGCCGCGGGTCGCACACCAACACCGTCGTCACCGATCCGCTGGACAGTTCCAACGTGTACGTCTATGTCGACGCGTTGCAGACGGCGCGGCCATCGGCGGAGCTGGCGGGGTGTTCGGATGCGGCACCGGAGGATGTGCCGAGTTCGGAGCGGTTCCGCATCGATGTCGTGCAGGTGCCGCTGGCGCATCCGGAGCAAGCGAAAGTCGTCAGCCGTCCGCGTGTACTCGCGGACCTCGCGCCGTACGTGCGGCACGAGGAGTACGCGGCTGACACGGCGGCCGAGAGTGATCTCCTGCGCTATTTGAAGGCATCACCGGGTGGCGCACGGGCCGCGGAGCTCAGCCCACTGGGGCCGATCGCGACCGCGTGTCATGACATCACGGTGTATCCGGCGATCGGGTTAGCCGGGGGGGCGTGTATCGGGTACGGGTTGCTGCTGGACATCAAGGATGTCGCGAATCCGCGGCGGATCACGGCGGCATCCGACACCAACTTCTGGGGATGGCACTCGGCGACCTTCAGCAACGATGGGTCGGAGGTCTTGTTCTCCGACGAGTGGGGTGGTGGCGGGGCGCCGCGCTGCCGAGCGACCGACAACCCGAAGTGGGGCGCGGACGCCATCTACCGGATCGACGGCGACCACATGACGCTCCAGGGTTACTACAAACTGCCGGTGGCGCAGCCGGCGACGAAGAACTGTGTGGCGCACAACGGCTCGCTGATTCCGATCCCGGGGCGGACCGTGATGGTGCAGTCGTGGTATCAGGGTGGTGTGTCGGTGTTCGACTGGACCGATGCCGCGCATCCGACGGAGATCGCGTATTTCGATCGGGGGCCGATCGATTCCACGAAGATGGTGGAGGGTGGGACGTGGTCGGCGTACTGGTGGAATGGGTACATCTATAGCTCGGAGATCACGCGCGGGCTGGATGTGCTGGCGCTCAAGGCGAGTCCGTTGCTCACGCAGAACGAGCTGGATGCGGCGAAGTCGGTGCAGTTCGATCAGTTGAACGTGCAGGACCAGCAGAAGTTCGTGTGGCGGCCGAGTTTTGTCGTGGCGCGGGCGTATCTCGATCAGTTGGCGCGGGACGATGGGTTGGCGGCGAACCGGCGGAGTGCAGTGGCGCGGGGGCTTGCGGCGGCGGAGAAGATGAAGGGGGATGCGCGGAACGCGGCGCTCACGACGCTGGCGGCGGGGTTGGATTCGGACGCGGCGTCGGCCAAGGATGGCGCGAAGGTGAAGGCGCCGGCGGGGGTAGTGCGGGGGATTGCGGCGGCGTAGGAGCGGCGACGGTTGGGGGCCGTTGCCCGAGGGGGGCGACCTACGGTTCTCGAAGGGCCCCCGCTGCGAAGGCCACTGGCGTGTGTTGAACGGCGACCGCAGAGTTACCGGGCCGGTCGCGATCGGCCCCTACCAGGGACGGTTGGTCGTGGGGCCGATAGGATGGTGGGAGCACAACGGCACATCGGTGTGGGCGGTTCCCGAACCGCCCCCGCTGCGTGGCCGCAAAGGGCAGCGGGACGGCAGCCACATTTTTGTCACTGGCCGGCGGTCGAGCGACCGCCAGACCCTAGTTCAATCCGACCAGCCGGACTGCGGGGATCGCCCTCGACGCCATGCTGACCTGAGTCAGCGATGGGTCCACGCCTGGCTGGCTCGGGAAGAACAGAGTGAAATTGGTCGTGACGGTCGCGCGTGAGCATGCGAGCGCGGAGTCCGCCGGTTCCCGGGCGATCACGACGTGTTGCCAGGCGCAGTGGCCGCTCACTGCAGACGATGTGATGTTGCCCGCCGAAGAGTCGGATTGCGCCGAGGAGTCTCCGTCAACGACAAAGCCAAAGCCATCATTCGGGCTTAGCACCACCTCAGCGTGCGTGCTCCGCGCCGCGCGGCCGACCGGCAGCGCGAGACCCGCGAGCCTGCCGGTCAGAGCGATGCGCTGTGCTGGCGGTCCGAGGTTGGTGGTTACGGTGTAGTCCAACGCGAGGTATTGCTGATAATCGGAGGTCCAACCGACTACCAGTGCAGTCGAGTCGGAGGGCGTCCCGGCTGCCGTCGTGTCGTAGAACGTCAGTGCCATCATTTGCATCGACAGCTTGCCGGTGGCTGTCGTGAGCTGGACCGTGGTAGGTGTCAGTCCCTCGTCGGCCGTGAGCGCGAGTACCTGCTCGATCTGCGGGCGAAGGCTGACCAGGTGGCCGCCGGGCGTGTCGGCGACGAAGGCGCTGTCGAAGAGGCGCGCGAGCGAGCCGCTCGACGGGCCGGTGGGTTTGTCGGTGCTGCAGGCGGCGAGCGTTGTCGCGCTGGCCAGCGAGGCAAGAAGCAGATGACGGCGGACGATCTTCAATGGCATATCCCGGACATTGAGTGGGCGCGCGTGTTATTTCATGGTACCGACGACCCGCGACGGGAGTTGGTGACCGGCCATATCAGGATGATAGTTGCTCTCGCGGCCGACGCGGTGGTGGGACGGCACGGACAGATCTGTGTGGGCCGTTCTCGAACGGCCCCCGCTGCGTGGGCCACGGGCAACCATGGGACGGCAACAACATTTCTACCGCCCGTCGGTGTCGCCGAGCGATGCGGAGAGTCCGAGTTACAGAGCGGAGCAGAACGGTCAACAGCCTGTGCGGCGTGGCCTATGTCGGCATGACCGGACCGGCGTCATTGTAACCGTTTGATCCTGTATGTCACCTTCACGCTGACACACGCGTGCAGTCCCTCTGCATGCACTGGCCCGCCGAGCCACCGGCCTCGACATTTCCATGCGGTCCCGCGTGCAGGGCGTTCTCACACTGTTAGTGCGGGCGGGGGAGATGTTCTCATTGTCGGCGGGTCGCAGGCCATCCAGTGGAGTAGCACGGTATCGTCTGAACTCACCATTTGGAGCGGGGATATGCAGATCACGCGCGTCGGTTCGCAGCCGTCGGGCAAGGGTCCGGCGGACTGGTTTACTGGGACCGTCCGTATCGACCCGCTGTTTCAGGCGCCAGACCCGGCTCGCGTTGCCGGGGCCAGCGTCACATTCGAGCCGGGAGCGCGGACGGCGTGGCACACGCATCCGCTCGGACAGACCTTGATCATTACGGCGGGGCGCGGACGGGTGCAGCGGGAAGGTGGTCCGGTCGAGGAGGTCAATCCTGGCGATGTGGTGTGGTTCGCGCCTGGTGAGAAGCATTGGCATGGGGCTGCGCCGACCATCGCCATGACGCACATCGCCGTTCAGGAGCGATTGAATGGCAAGGTCGTCGATTGGTTGGAGCACGTGAGCGACGCGCAATATCAAGGGTGAAATCCGGATTTCGTCGTTGCGGATGTAACCAGAGACGACGCGGATGTAACCCCTCTGCGAGGGGCTCATTTGGTACTGGCCGGTTTCGCTACCGCACCCGACATTCTTTAGACGGATTTGAACGGTTCCACGCCGTCCTTCACAAGGGGGTGTGTCGTGAAGCCTCGTATGTGCGCAGCGTTTGGTGGAGCGGTGATATTCTGCAGCGCCTTCGCTCCCGGCGGCGTCGGCGCGCAGGCTGGCACGTTGACGGCGGCGGTTGCCGGGGTCGTGCCCGTGCCGATTGGACCGCTCGTCGACAATCGAAACGTCGGCGTCGGCGGCGAGCTGGCGCTCCGGTACGCGCCGGCGGCGTTGCCAAATGCCGCGGTGCGGCTCGAGCTGTCCGGACTGCTGCCGTCCTCGCATGACAACGGTGGTACGGACCAGAACACGACCCTCGTCGCCAACGGCAGTAGTGCCCTGATTGCGATGGCGGGTCCCGAGTTCGACGTGGCGAGCTTTGGCGGCCACGCCTACACGACGGCAACGGCGGGTGCCGCTCGCATCTGGGCGACATCGGCCGCCTCATCGTTACCGACGCCGGCGTACGGACCGTTCGCTACGATGACCGGGCGGGCCGCAACTAACTTCGCGTGGAGCGGCGGCGGCGGGTTCGTGACTGGGCGATCGAGCGGCGGCCTGGCTGCCGATTTCGGTCTTCGGTATTACGACCTCGGGCGCGCGACGTATGTCACGTCGTATCCGGCCTTCATCTTTGGCGCGGGCACTCCCGTTGCGGCGCGCGCCACGGTTGGCCATCACCGTACGACCCTTCTGGCGCCGTCAATCGGGTTGAGCTGGCGGCCGTAATCTCATCGATGGCGCCCGCCGGCGGGGTGCGCGACGTCAGCGCTAGGGGTCGCCGAGGTCCTCATCGAACAGTGTGGCAGCAGTACCTGGCGGTAGCGAGAGATCGTTGGGGGAGGGCCAGTCCACGAGGGCCAGTCGGCGAGCGGATCGCGGACGGACCACTCTTGCCGCCAGGAGTAGTCCATCACGGCCGGTAGGCTGCTTGCCCTGTTGCGCATCGGGCGCACGAAGTTCGGCGACCACTTCACCATGATCGGTCACAATGATGCGTGGTTCGGGTGCGAGCTGTATGATGTACAGGTCCACGTTAGGCGTTCGATCACGAATATCGATCGATATCATTTGGGATCATTGTAGGAAGATCACACTGCCTGCACTGACGCTCCGTGGTCGGGTGACCAGTCGCGAATGTTGGAGCGCAGGTCCGACGTAAGTGCGGCGTCTAGTATGCGTTTCGGGATCACAGGGCCGCCGTTAGGCCCGTGGAGAAAGAGAAAGAACTCTGGAGTTTCGATCACCCGCGTGATGCCGCTCCAAGCGTAACGAGTGTCGATGTGATCGCACCAGGTACGTATTCCGTGGGCGGTGACCTCGATCTGGTAGGACTCGAGTGCGTGCTTATCCCGTGCGCGTGCGCGGCGAATTCGCGATTGCAGTTCGAGCTGGCGTCCTTTGATAAGGAAATACCCGCCGACTATCCCAATGTACGTCGTGAACAACCACGTCTTCGGCGTCAGGAGATACGCTCCACAGAAGATCACCAGATAGACGGCGGCGCTTACGAACTCGGACCGGCTCCTCGGCCAACTAGCCACAAGCATCAGGTGGCACGCGCGCGGGATTTCTCCATCCAGCGGATCAAGTCGCAGGAGCATGGGAGTCTCGTGGAGTCGGAAAGGAGGTCATTGGCGCGAATTTGCGGCGGCGAGCGACTTGACACTACGGCCGCAGCGCCGGGATGTCCAACGGCGGCCGAAGGGCTCTTACCCGAACGGCCGCCGTTGGCGGATTTGGTGACCTCAGGATCGCAACGACAATCTTACTGGGCCGGTCACGACCGACCCCTACCAGGGACATTTGCGGTCACCCTCCTGGATCGCGGCGCCGCGTCAGGACCAGGCAGAGTGGCGCCGTCGGTCCTCGCCGCCGTCCCTAGTTGAGTCCGACCAGCCGGACTGCGGGGATCGCCCTCGACGACATGCTGACCTGCGTCAGCGATGGGTCCCCCTCGGGAAGAACAGAGTCTGTCGTGCGCGGTTGATGCTATGATGTGATGGGCGAGTGGGGGCCGTTCTCGAACGGCCCCCGCTGCGTTTGGCTGCGGCGGGCAGCGGCAACACGTGGACAGGCGAAGGTGGTTCTTCGGTGGGGCATCCTGAGCCAACCCTTCAGGCGCTGACCGGGGGTGCCTTTTGCGGTGCGTTCGCACGGCGCCGAGTGACCCGGTAATACGCCCACCACAGGTGCGCAGCGGCGCCGCGGAGTGGCCGCCAGGGTTCGGCGAGCGCGATCATTTGCTTCGATGTCGGGCGCGCCTCGAGTGCAAGGCCGAGTTGCACTCCCGTTTGGAGCGCGACATCGCCGGCGGGCCACGCGTCGCTGTGGCCCAGGCAGAAGAGCAGATACACATCGGCCGTCCACGGGCCGACGCCCGGCAGCGAGGTCAGTATTCGGTGCGCTTCGTCGGCATCGAGCTCGCGCAGCGATTCGAGGTCGAGTCGTTCGGCGTGGATCTCGCCGGCGAGGTGGAGCAACGTCTTTGCCTTGGCGCGTGAGAGACCCAGGCGGAAGAGTTGCGTGCGGGTGCTGCGTTGGACCGTGCCGGGGTGAAATGGATCGTGCGCGTTCCGAACGCGCTCCCAGATGGCGTCGGCGCTCGCTGTGGACAGCATCTGGCCGACGATGATTCGCGCGAGGCCGGCGAATCCGGGGTCGCGGCGGCGGAGCAGCGGCGGTCCCGTAGAGGCGAGTATGTCGCGCAGGCGTGGGTCGCGGCGCGCGAGCGTTTTTATTGCGCGGTCGAGGTCTGCCTGGGTGTGGAAGTACGACGCGGGGCGCCGCCGAGGCACTAGATGCTGAGCGAGGCGGTTTGTGCGCCTTCGAGGGTGAGGAGGTGTTCCTTGATCGGCAGGCCGCCGCCGAAACCTGTGAGGTCGCCATTCGAACCGATGACGCGGTGGCAGGGGGCGATGATGGGAATCGGGTTGCGGCCGTTGGCGGCGCCGACGGCGCGGGTGGCGGTGGGTTGGCCGATCTGTTTCGCGATCTGGGCGTAGGATCGCGTTTCGCCGAAGGGGATGGTGAGGAGCGCGCGCCAGACCTTTTGCTGAAAGTCGGTTCCCTTGAAGTCGAGTGGGAGGTCGAAGGCCTTGCGTGTGCCCGCGAAGTATTCGCCGAGTTGGCGGGCGGTTTCGGTGAGGACTGGGTGAGCTGGGGATTCCGCGGCGAGACTCAGTGAGAGGCTCGCAGGGTCGGTGGATTCCCAGAGGATCGCGGCGAGGCCGGCGTCGGAGGCGACGAGGCGCAGGCGGCCGATCGGGGAATCGGCCCAACTATAGAGGTAAGTCTTGGTGGGGTGGGGGGGAGTGGTCCTCACGGCGGATTCCGGTTGTCGGTGATTCTGTGGTGGCGAAGTACGGAGGGCGATTCGATACAGTCGGTTTGGGCACTCGGGCCGGGAAGTATCAGATGCTGGCTCAGTGTGGGGGCGGTTCGCGAACCGCCCCCGCTGCATAATGCCGTCGCATCCGGCGCGGCACCTGGAGTGGTTGGCCACTCTCGCGTGGCTCGCGATCGGACGGTACAGGAAGCTACAGGCCCGTGCAGGATTGCGACACGATGTTCTCGAGCGATCGGGACAGTTGGCGACGTGCACGGTAGGAATACCAGCTACGAGTGATCATCCGGTAGTCGACGAGACCGTGAATTCGCGCCTGACTTCGCGGGCGGGGGTCATCCTGATGAAGCGGCGTGAGCGCGGCACGAAGACACCTGGTGCGACGGTGCGCTACGACTCGAAGACGGAGCGTGTCGTCGTGTCGTGTCCAAACCGTGCGGAGTTTCGCCTGCCGATCGAGGCGTTTGGGACTGTCGCCAGGGGAACGCTGGAGGAACGCGCCTCGGTGACACTGAGCCGGGACGGCGACGGCCTGCGGTGGGATGTCTTCGACGCCGATTACTATTGGCCGTTCTTGATGGCGGTGATGCTCGGCCCGGCGACTTGGCGGCGAACATCCGCGAAAACACTCGCCAGCATGACGAGTCCTGCGAAAGCCCGCGGGTCCCACGCGAACGGTGCGAAAGGCGGGCGGCCACGGAAGCGGAAAGTCGCCACGTAGGTCATCACGAGCCGCTACCGGGCGCTGCCGCGAGCGAGCATCGTGATGAAGTCGGACAATCGTTTCGCCTCGGCGGGCGTGAGATCGTCGGGAATGTTGAGGAGCGTGACCACACTGCCGGGGCGCAGGGGGAATGCCGTCTGATAGGTTCCCGGGGTTGACGGGGGCGTCCGGGGCGAGTCGGTGAGGTCTTCGCTTGAGTGCTCGATCTCGTCAGCTTGCCGTCTCGCACGCATTGCGGCAGTCGAGCGAGTTTTTGGGCGAAAGTTTCCAGGCTCGTCGCGCCACGTGATGAACTGCGCCACAGCCCGGCGGACGCGGCTCCCGTAGGTCTTGAGTGACCCGGGCGTGAAGTCCCGAGCGCGTTTGTTCTCGAACCGCCGTGTGACCGCGTCGAGATCGAGCTTCCGGACATCGGCCCGTTCCTGGTCAGTCAGTATCGCCAACACTGTCCGGGACGCGACCTGCAGCGCGGTGGCCGTGGCCGCGGGCATGAGCCCTTTCTCAGCGGCGTGGTCCAGGAACGCGAGGAGCTCGTCAGCCGAGTAGTTGGCTGTCATAAGTGTCAAGTTGACGTTATATTGACCCTGTGAGGATAATATAACGTCAATGCCGCCAGACACAACCCCTCTCTACCCGCGCCTCCTCGAGCGCCAGTTGCGCCGCGATCTCGACCTCTACCCGGTTGTGTCGGTGATGGGGGCTCGCCAGGTGGGGAAAACCACACTCGCGCGCAAGATCGGCGCCGACCGTGGGTTTGCGTATCTCACGCTGGACGATCGGGAGATCCGGCGGCAGGCCATGGAAGACCCAGAGGGTCTCCTCGAATCCGTGGCGGCCACGGGTGCGGTGATCGACGAAATCCAGCGGGCGCCCGAGGTGCTGCTGGCGATGAAGCGCGTTGTCGATCAGGATCAGCGGCCGGGGCGGTTTCTCGTGACCGGATCGAATCAGCCGAGGGTTCGGGTGACGGTCGCGGATTCAATGCAGGGTCGCGTGGCATACCGGACCCTTCGGCCGCTCACGATGAGCGAGCAGCGGTATGACGAGGCCGAGCCGATGTGGACGTCATTGTTTTCGCTCGAGTCGCCGGAACTGATTGCGAACTTGGCGGAGGCGGCGGAGCTGAACCGCGGGTTGAAGTGGCAAGACGCGGTGGCGACGGGTGGCATGCCGCGGGCGCTTGCGGCTCCGGCGGCTGAGCGCGCGCGGATCCTCGATGACTACACGCGCACATTCGCGAATCGCGACATCCGTGACGTGCTGGGCATCGAGTCGAGCGAGCGGTTCGAGGTGTTCTTTCGGCTCGTGGCTGCACGGACCGGGTTCGCGCTGAACGTGTCTCGCATCGCGCGGGACCTGGGCATGCCGATCCACACGGTCCGCCGGTGGATCAATGCCCTCGAGCGCAGTTACATGACAATCGCCGTCCAGCCCTATTCCCGGAATGCGGCGACTCGGCTGGTGCAGTCCCCGAAGCTATTTCTGGTCGATTCCGGCCTTGCGTTGGCCGCGGCGCGGGAGCCCGTGGCGACTGGATTTCACATGGAGACCTTGGTGGCGAACGCGCTCCATGTGTGGCAGGACCAGGGCACCGGACGCGCCGTGCATCACTGGCGGCTTGGCAGCGGACCGGAAGTGGATTTCGTGTTGGAGCATGCGCGATCCGTGGTGCCAATCGAATTGAAAGTTTCGGACAGGGTCGATCGGCGCGACGCGCGGCACCTGGAGTACTTCCTCGGCGCTTACGGTGAGGCAGCGCGCGGAATCTTGTTGAGCAGCGATCCTGAAATCCGTCTCGTCGCCGACCGGGTAATCGCCGTTCCGTGGTGGGCACTCCTTTGACTCGGTAAGTGCGCCGGCACTGAAAACGGGGCGCTATGCCTTCGCCGGCACTCATTTCTGTGGGGAGTGGTCGGATGGGATGGCGGCGCCGGTGGACTGAACGGGAATGGGTGTTGCTGTTGTGATGGGCTATAGAGGAATCGGATTCAGCTGATAGGAGCTTCCATGTCCAGGCTACTCGTCCAGAGTTTCTCGATCTCGATCGATGGTTATGGTGCCGGTCCAAACCAGGACCTCGCGAATCCCCTGGGCGTGGGCGGTACCGCGCTTCACGGGTGGCTGTTCGCGACGCGCACCTTTCAAAAGCTTCACGGTACGGGAGGGGGTTCGGCCGGCACGGACGACGACTTCGCGGCCCGCGGCTTCGCCAACCTCGGCGCGTGGATTCTGGGCCGGAACATGTTCGGGCCGATTCGTGGGCCGTGGCCCGACGATAAGTGGAAGGGGTGGTGGGGCGACGACCCGGTGTATCACTGTCCCATGTTCGTGCTCACACACTACGCGCGGCCAGCACTCGTCATGAAGGGCGGGACGACATTTCACTTCGTCACCGAGGGGATCCAGGTAGCGCTCGATCGGGCGCGCGAGGCGGCCAAGGGGAAAGATGTGCGGCTCGGTGGTGGCGTCGCGACCATTCAGGAGTACATGCGCGCGGGGCTCATCGACGAGATGCACCTGGCCATCTCGCCGGTGGTCATGGGGTCAGGAGAAGAACTGTTCGCCGGGGTCGATGCGGTGAAGCTTGGGTTTCGGTGCACCGAGCATGCGGCTGGCGAGGGCGCCATGCATGTGGTGCTGACGAAGCAACGGTAAGTCCATTGGCGGCGCGATTGCAGCCTGCCCCACCAGGCTGAAAGTTTGTCGGGGGGCCGGGGCGGCGGTGGGACGGCGAGGACGGATCGGTGTGGGCCGTTGCCCAATAGGGCGACCTGCGGTTCTCGAACGGCCCCCGCTGCGTTGACCACTGGCCCGGGTGGAACGGCAACCACGACTTTCCCGGGCCGGTCGCGACCGGCCCCTACCAGATCATCTTGCGTTGCGGATCAACCGGATGGCCGTGCGCCGTGGATCGCCGTGTTCAGTTCCGGGACGCGGCGTCCCATCACCATACAGTCTCGAGACGATCGTCGCACCTAAACTCCGCAATCCGTTCCACTTAGGGCCCGGATTGGGCTGGCCGGAGGGTTGCCTCTCGAGACTGCTCGCGCCGGATGTGCGGGGATCGGCTCCATCTCTCCGCTGACGACCGGCCAGCACATGGCACGGACGAACTCTCACGGTGCACTTCCAATGGGAAATCTGCTGCGCGATCTACGGTACGGGGTTCGGACATTGTCGCGGAGTCCGGGGTTTGCCGTGGTCGCGATCCTGTCGCTCGCGCTCGGCATCGGCGCCAACACCGCGATCTTCGAGCTGCTCGACTCGGTGCGGATGCGGTCACTGCCGGTCCCCGAAGCGCAGCGTCTGGTGGAGGTGCGCCTGTCGAAGACGGACAAGCTGCGGGGCAGCGTGCAGAGTTGGGACGCCGATTTCACGTACCCGCTCTGGGAGGCGCTCCGCGACCATGTTCCCGCCGCCATCCCAGGCGTCCTGGCGTGGGCAGGCGACGACTTCAACGTCGCGCCGGCAGGTTCGATACGGCACGCCCACGGCCTCTGGGTGAGCGGCGACTTCTTCACCGTGCTGGGTGTCCAGGCTGTCATTGGCCGAGTGTTCGGTGCCGGCGATGATCGCCGCGGCTGCGGATTGCCCGGGGCGGTGGTGAGCGACGCGTTCTGGCAGCGGGAGCTCGGCGGTGAGCGCAGCGCCATCGGCCGGATGATCACGATCGACGGACATCCCGTTCCCGTGATCGGCGTGACCCCCGCGTCATTTACCGGACTCGAGGTGGGCGCCCCATTCGATGTCGCACTCCCGCTCTGCTCGCAACCGCTGCTTGGCACCCGGTACAGCCTTCTCGATGATGGCACGATTTGGTGGCTCACCGTGATGGCGCGCCTCAGGGCCGACGCGACCGTGGCTCAGGCGTCGTCGGAGTTGGCGACGATCTCGCCGCAGATCTTCGCGGCGACGTTGCCGAAGAGCTACCCTCGTGAAAACATCCCCGACTATCTCGGACTCACACTCATCGCGCACCCGGCGGGCACCGGCGTGTCGTCACTCCGAGACCAGTACGGCGATCCCCTCTGGTTGATGCTGGCGACTGCGGGATTGGTGCTGCTCATCGCGTGCACCAACCTCGCGAACCTGAGCCTGGCGCGCGCGACCGCGCGGGAGCGTGAGCTTGCGGTGCGACTGGCGATCGGGGCGTCGCGCGGGCGTCTCATCCAACAGCTCACGGCAGAGGGTGTGTTGCTCGCCGCGGCCGGCGCAGGGATCGGGCTGTGGCTCGCGGGCGTCTTAGGACGGGTGCTCGTGTCGCTTCTCATTACGCAGGGGAACGACGTATTTCTCGATCTGCGGGCCGACTGGCGCGTGCTGCTATTCACGGTGGGAGTCGCGACCCTCACGTGTGTCGCGTTCGGGTGGGCACCCGCGTGGCGGGCGAGCAGTGTGTCGCCCAGTGCGACATTGTCGGCAGGAGGTCGCAGCGTGACCGATTGGAAGGGGATTGCGGTTCGGCGAGCGCTGGTGGGCGTGCAAGTGGCGCTCGCGCTCGCGCTGTTGTACGGTGGCGTGCTGTTTTCGCGGACCTTGTACAATCTCGTGACCGTCGATCCTGGGTTTCGGGCGGATGGCATAGTGTTGGCGGACGTGGACCTGACCGACGTACCGATCCCGAGAGAGCAGCGGGTGGCGTACAAGCAGGAGTTACTCGACCGGATCCGGGCGACGCCGGGAGTCGAAGCCAGCGCGGACGTGCGATTCTTGCCGATGGGTGGCGCTGGGGGCAGCAACATATTCTGGGCGGATGGCGCGGACTCGCGGACGGGGGCGAATGTCGGCGTCAATTGGGTGAGCCGGGACTATTTCAAGACGATGAAGACCTCCTTCGTGGCGGGCCGGGATTTCGATCGGCGGGACACCCCGGCTTCAGTGCCGGTCGTGATCGTAAACCGGGCGTTCGCGCGTCTGTTGGGGTTGGCGAATCCAGTGGGTACGCGCGTGCGGCGGGAGGCGACGCCATCCGATTCGGAAATGAGCTTCGACGTCGTGGGATTGGTCGGCGATACGCGGTACCGGGATCTGCATCAGGGGAACGTGCCGATCGTGTACTTCGCGACATCGCAGGATGCGCGGTTCACGAACTCGTATGTCCATCTCGTGGTTCGGTCGAACTCACAGGTGGCGGCGACGACGTCGGCCATCCGCGACCGCGTGCACGAACTGAGTCCGATCGCGACGACCGAGTTCTACGAGTATCCGGTGGTGATACGGGACGGGTTGATGCGGGAGCGGCTCGTGGCGTCGCTGTCGGGATTCTTTGGCGTTTTGGCGGCTTTGCTGGCGACGATCGGGTTGTATGGGATGATGTCGTACCAAGTGTCGCGGCGCACGAATGAGATCGGGATCCGGATGACGTTAGGGGCCGATCCGCGAGAGATTGTGCGGATGGTGTTGCGGGAGGCGGGGCGGGTGTTTGGGGCTGGTGTGGGGGTCGGCGTGGTGATCTCGCTCGTTGGGGCGACGGCGGTGCGCGCGATGGTGTATGGTGTGCGGCCGTTCGATTTGCTGACGCTGGTGACGGTCGTGACGCTGCTCGGTGCTGCGGGCGTAGCGGCGAGCTATCTGCCGGCGCGGCGGGCATCGAGGCTCGATCCGGCGGCCGCGTTGAGAGAGGGGTAGTCTAAGTCGTCCTTGTTGGCCGGTACCCCGATGGCCACTTGGTGGCCTGGCGGGATGCTGGGCTAGACTCGACGCTGTGGCACGGTCGTCGCCCAGTAGCAAAGTCGCTTTCACCCGTCTCGCCCCTGTCCGATCCACCGCTCTTAGAACGACCCTCAATGAGATAGAAACACGCTGCGCATTTTCGCGGGTCGCACCGTGTAGACGCTGGTATCGTCCGGCCGCCTGTTGGATCTCCGAGCATGTGTCCAAACGGGATGAGCTCCAACCCATATTTCTCTCGAGACTATCTCTCCGGGATACGGTTAACCATCTGCCAAACGAAACTGGACCGACCGACGGCATCACCATGATTGACGAGCTGTTGCTGGACCAGTTGGCTAACAGCTGCCGCAAAATCACCGCGGCGTCCGACAGGATAGCCGTTGAAACGACCGTCCACCATTAGCGGCGGCGTCAAGAAGTGTGGCGCACCAGATAACGCGGTGAATTCCCTCGGAGCAATTAGCTCGGCCAGAGTAAAGATCCACCGTAGCAAGTTTAGAAAGCTCTCGGAACAGAAGGGAAATGCTAAGACAATCGGTGAATCGTATATGAACTTGGCAGGTCTTTGGACTTCTGGACGGCTAGGAAGAGCCAAGTATAGCAGCGGCTGATCGTCCGCTGCGAAGTATAGGCGTAAGTCGGACGTAACTACTCCATAGTGCTGCGAAAGGACGCGATAGTCTCTTAGTTGCCGTCCGCCGCGCTCCCAATAATCAACGATACAGCCGCAAACCTTCGCCGGAATTCCTCGAAGGCTGGCTTTCTTGAGTCGCTCCACGGCGGTACGCAGGCTGTCCGGTGGGTTCTTGAGGCCAAATATTCTTGAGACATAGCCCAAGGCACCATCCTGCGAGCGCACTGCCGCCTCGAGGAAAGTATCAATTGCAAAATTGACGGCATACGCCTCCTCATCATTCAGGATCATCTCTATCTGACCGGGCTTACTTGGTCCCCTACTGATACGACTTTGCGCAAGATTGGCTTGTGCGGCCTCAAGTTGGCACAACGCATCAAATGCCGCCGCCAGCGCGTGCGGAAACTGAAAGAGGTTCAACTCACAGGTTTCCGCCAGGCTCCAAATGGAAAGCATCGCAGATCCAGGTAGCGATTTCACTGCTTCCCGATGTGGTTGATGCCGTAGTCGTATCAATTGACGTAACGCACAGATCGGCGGCAAATTGAAAACGTCTTTGACACAAAACCCGGGTGCAGCGTCTGGCATCGCGCCTCCACCATAGGGTTCTATCGTCTGATAGGCTGTAAGTACAGTACTGCCTCGCATGTCATATCAGCCTGTCGTATGATGTGAACCCCTTGATGACAAATCGGTGTGAGGCAAGAACAGCCATGTCCGAATCCGCATCCGCGACGGAGATGGCGCCGCTTTTTATGGCAAGGACGTAAATGTCTGGTGTGGTCAGTAGTCGGCTGGGGCCGAGCCGATCTAGAACAGCTCGACGAAATGCTCTCCTTTCGTCGGATGCGACAGACCAACTGTTCAGAACAGCAAGCGCGAGGCAGGCCGATTCGCCAAGGCCCATGGAAACCCGAAGTTGCCCGAAGAGGGTCAACCCGATGGGGTCGGTCAGAATGGCGACGCTAACTGTGCCGTTTGATATTGCGTTAGAAAGGTGAACTGGCTGGTCGTCCGACTTGATTTCAGCGACAACTGCGTCTGGAACGACAAATCGATGACCCGGCAGAACGCCCAACAGGCCGAGCCTACCGGTGTGAATAAGGTTGATCAGAAGGTTTGCATCGGCCGCTACAACGACGAGTGGAGTTGCACTCACCCGACCTCGCGAAGCTGCACTGGTTCGTCGTCGTCGTCTGATACTCCCGCGGCCGCCTGCAACGCGGTCAGGTCGCTCTCTGATAGCCCGACGAGCTCCCCTAACTCTACAAACCGGCCGCGTGAAATCAGGGAGCGCCTGTAGGCCTCAAGCGCCGTCGCCAGAAAATGCCGCTTGAATGCTGACGTACCTTGTGGCGCGTCATTGGGCGGCGGCGCCCGAAGTACATTATCCATTTCTTCCAGATACCGGCTTTGCTCACGCTCCCGAAGAGCATCTAGTTCTGGGTTCGATATTAGCCGAAGGTTCTTCAAACGATAGATCATTGCCATCCGACTGACCTTGAAATGATCAGCGGCACGGATGACATCGTAACCCTGAACATCTTGACTCTTGGAGGGCGCCCGCCCCTCGACTCGGACAGGCGGCTCAACGTCATCGCCGTAGACCTCAGACAGCTCACGGCTGTTGAATCCCTTTCCGAGCCGATGAAACGCCTCCCGAACACCATCGGACGGCATTAAGAACGACGCAGCGAATGCATTTGCTCGAATCTCAATCAGATCATCACGATTTTCTAGCTTGCTGATGGCGCCCCCACGAGAACGATCCATTAGCACGTGGGCGTACTCATGAGCGAAGGAAAAACGGTGGCGAGTCGCGGGATGATTTGAGTTAACTACGACCAGTGGCCCAAAACCACGTCCCTGCAGCGTGAGCCCCGAGACGTCGTCGCTGAGCGATTCAAGGGCGGTCCGGACGCCCTGAGATTCCAACAAATCTGAAATGCTCGGAATCGGCGCCCTGCCAAGCCCGAGTCTCGCACGCTCTTCCTCTCCCGCGTGCTCGCCTTGCTGAATTGCCACCCAGCGCGCAGACGGCAAAGGTGCCTCGTTGACTGCCACCGTACACAGTTTCTGAGGAAAACCAAGTAGGTTTTCCAGTTCCGTGAGTGCCCGCGCCTTATTCCACCACGAGGTCAGAGCAGACCTCATCTCGGACGTTAGGCCTACGCCGGTCTGCGCGCGAAAAAATGCCCGCAGAGCGTTGTTGCCATCGACATTCGCGGACAAAAGGTCGCGAATGTCTTGCCCGAAGAACGAGGCCAGGCGATCCAGCTCAAGGCTTGAGACAGCCCGGTTGCCAGCCTCGATCTGGGCGACCGTGGATCGCGACAGAGACAGGTATTGCGCCACCTCCTCCTGCGTCATTGCCAATGCCTCCCGCGCAACACGAAGGCGTTGTCCGAGCTCCTTTTGCGTCAAGGCCATCGCAAAATTCCTTGCTCAACGGCGCACGGAGTTATCGCAGGGGTGCGCGATCCGGCTGGTTCAGCGCAAAGCCGCCGCGAATCTAAAATACGAGAGTCGCCAGGGGTGGCGTCACGATTGCCTGCAATGTGCAACCCGCGAGCTCGAAGATGGCACAAGCTGGACACTATAGTCATGTCTGGTCGCGGTCTTAGAACGTTCACTTCCACCGACGCTTGCCGGGCGTAGGATGGTCGGCTCGCAATCCCCATTAGGCCATTACCGATTCAAACGCGGGAACTGGTCCGCGCAGCGAAACTCGGAGCGATCGCCAGACTCAGGTCTCCGGTCTAGAGTTGGAGCTAAAGGCGCAAGGACTTGCTGCCGGGTTAGGGTCACTCCTAAAGTCAATCCCGCCAACACCTTCCGCATGAGCAAGATAGAACATATGTCACCAGTTGTCAATAAACGTCTGAACTGTTAGGTTTTCTAACACCAGACGCCGTAGCCACGGCGCCTACTTCACATGTCAACCAGCATCGGGAGGCCCCCACAATGCCGAGACGTAGTCAGCAACCTGGCCTGGACAACCGCCACCGGGATGTCACCGGCGAAATTCGTCGAAAAAACGACACCACGAAAATTGGTACTCTGCGCAGGGTGTATGGAGACGACTTCGCCTCTGGGAATCGTTCCGACATGACCTTACGGACGTTATTGGAGGAATCCGGTGCGTCCTCTCTGACCGACTATCTAAAGACTCATCACCACGGATAGCCCCTCCTCTTATTGGATGTTTTCACGAGAAGCGGCCGTTAGGAGGCAAGATGCCACGTTATAGAGTCGCGCACATCCGCCAGCAGGACGTCAACCTTGTAATAGTTCCCCTCGACGGGTCGTTCGGAAACAGAACAGACGCTGAGAAACATGCCGTCGTCACTGACCTTCAGTCGCGGGCGACGGCGGCGCGTCTGGCGGGTACGGTCGTTCCAGTCTGGGACGGTGGTGGTGGAAGGATGCGGTTCATTGCTCCCGTCAGCTGGCATCCGTTTTTCAAGAGCTTGGACATGCGTCGCGTCCACGCAAGCATGAACAAGGAACTGTCCTGGTGATCTCTGAGGTCAACGACGGTGGGGCTGTCTCGGACGGCCCCGCGGCCGGACAAAAAACATTAGCGCGCGGACAACCGCGCTCTTGTCGCCAGGGGCCCTTACCAGGTCGGGATCGGCAACGCGTCGGCAACGGCCTACTGGAAGAAACGACCTACGGGACGGTTCCGAACCGCTCTCGCATCATCGCCCGGAGGTCGATCGGGATGATTGGCGGGGCCGGCGGGTAGACGACCGGCTGCTGGTCAGGCGTGCCAACTACCACACGTTCCATCTTGTCGCGGACGCCGCGGTCCAGGAATCGCGAGAGCTGATCCATGCTATAGTCCGCACCGCGGCGGTTGCCGTAGACCTGCAAGGGGTAGCTCACCGCCAAGTGGTGCCGGGCGCGCGTGAGGGCGACGTACATCAGACGGCGCTCCTCCTCCAGACCCGCGTCGTCGTTCAGCGCACGCGACGTCGGGAACCAGCCGTCCACCGCCCAGATCAGGAACACTGCGTCCCACTCCTTTCCCTTGGCGGAGTGCGCGGTGCTCAGCACGAGTACATCCTCGTCCTCGTGGTCGCCGACTGCCAGGTCGTGGGTGTTGGACGGCGGCTCGAGGGCCAGCGCGGCGAGGAACGCCGACCGGCTCGGGTAGCTGCCGGCGATCGTCTCCAACTGATCGAGGTCCGCGAGGCGCGGCTCGGCCTGGTCGTATCGCTCGCGCAGGATGTCGTCGTACAACTTTCGGACCCGAGCGATGTCGGCGCTCACGGTCTGCGTCGTCTCGCCCGACCGCAGCGTGTCGAGCAGCGCCACGAGCGACTCGTGCGCGGCACGAGCACGGGCTGGTGCGCGGTATCGGGCGAATGCGGCTGATTCCCACGCGGCCTGCGCCATTGCGGCGATCGCCGCACGCGCGGTCAGGTCGCCGATGCCGGGCAAGAGCAGCAGGATCCGATACCAACTCACCTCATCGCGCGGATTCTCCAACACCCGCAGGAACGCGAGCACGTCCTTGACGTGCGCCGCCTCCAGGAACCGCAGGCCACCCCACTTCTCGAACGGGATCTTCCGGTTCGTGAGCTCGATCTCGATCGCCGCCGACATGTAGCCCGCACGGAAAAGAACCGCCATCTCCCGGAGCGGGGTCCCGCTCTCGTACAGCTCCAGGATCCGGTCCACCACGAACCGCGTCTGCTCTTCCTCATCACGCGCCGTCACGAGCCACGGACGGTCACCGCCGGTGCGCGTCGTGAACAGGACTTTGGTGAAGCGCTCCTTGGCGCGCGAGATCAGCGTGTTGGTGGTATCGAGGATCGGTTGCGTCGAGCGGTAGTTCTGCTCCAGCGTGACGATGCTCGCCCCCTCGAACTGCTGCGGGAAATCGAGGATGTTGCGGAAACTCGCCCCGCGGAACGAATACACGCTCTGGGCATCGTCGCCGACCACGGTCACGTTGCGGTGGTTCCGGCACAGGCCACGCAGCACGCGCGCCTGCAACAGGTTCGTGTCCTGGTACTCGTCCACCAGGATGTGGTCATAGAGCGACGCGATCCGGTTCGCGACCTCGGGTGAATGCTCCAGCATCCCAGCCCAGAACAGCAGCAGGTCGTCGTAGTCCACCAGGTTGCGCGCGCCCTTCCGCGTGGTGTAGTCCGCGAAGATCCGCGTGAAATCCGGCAAAAATCCCGCGAACTGTGGGTACTCCTCGGCGAGTATGGTCCCCACCGGAATCTCGGTGTTCACGTGCCGCGAGTAGACCCGTTGGAGGGTCTCCTTCTTGGGGAATCGCTTGGTCTTGTCACCATAGCCCAACTGCACGCGGGCCATGTGCATCAGATCCGCCGAGTCCTCTTGATCCATGATGGTGAAATCGTTCGCGATTCCAGCCGCCGCGCCATACCGGCGGAGCAGGCGATGCGCGGTCGCGTGGAATGTCCCGCCCTGCACCTTGTGGCACGCGGCGCCGACCAGCCGCTCGACTCGGCCCAGCATCTCCTGCGCCGCTCGACGAGTGAACGTCAGGAGGAGGATCCGCTCGGGCTTCACTCCGCGCTGGATCAGGTGCGCTACGCGATGCACCAGGGTCCGCGTCTTGCCCGTTCCCGCGCCCGCGATGATCAGGAGCGGACCGTCACCGTGCGTCGCCGCCGCGAGTTGCGCAGGGTTGAGATCGGACATGCCGGAATTATAGCTGTGGGGCGATGGGGACTAGGGGTTGGGGACTGGGGATTGGGGACTGGGGATTGGGGATTGGGGACTAGGGAGACGGGGAAACGGGGAGTCATCTCTACCGAACGGCGAGGCGCTGCTCGACGGCGGTCAAACCGAATCGATGCGCGAGGGCGCTAATCACCGCATCGCGGACCACAGCGGCGTCCGGCGTGGTGCCAAGCTCGCGCGCCACTGAGGTCATTTCGACATCCGGGATCCCGCATGGGACCATGAGGTCGAAGTACGACAAGTCGGTCGTCACGTTCAGTGCAAACCCATGCCACGTAACCCAATCCCGCGCGTGCACGCCGATCGACGCGATCTTGCGCATCTGGGGCGCCGCGACGGCGGGATCACATTTTGTCTCTATCCACACGCCGGTGAGCCCCGGTCGCGTGGTGGCGGTGATGCCGAGGGTCTGCAGCGCGTCGATGAGCGCACCCTCCAACTGCCGCAGGTACCAATGCAGGTCCTGCCGGTGCCGCTTGAGGTCGATCACCGGGTAGCCCACGAGCTGGCCCGGGCCGTGGAAAGTGACGTCGCCCCCGCGCTCGACCTCGAACACCTCGACGCCGCGCGCGGCCAGCAGGGCAGGCGATGCGGTCAGGTGCCCCGCCTTGGACGAGCGGCCCAGGGTCACGACCGGCGGGTGCTCGACCAGCAACAGAACGTCTTCGGTGATGACGCCCGCGATCCGGTCCCGGGCGACGTTGCGCTGGATCTCCAGCGCCTCGGCGTACGGCACGCGGCCGAGGTCGGAGATCAATAACTCAGAAACTGATCACCCGGCCCATCGAGTCGAGGGCCGCCTCCGCAATTGCTTCCGAGAGCGTCGGGTGGGCATGGATCGCCAACTCGACTTCCTCCACCGTGAACTCGTTCTCGCGCGCGACCGCCAACTCGTGGATCATCTCCGTCGCGTGCGCGCCGATGATGTGGGCACCGAGGATCTCACCGTACTTGGCGTCGCGAATGATCTTCACGAATCCCTCGGTCTGCCCCGCGGTCCGGGCGCGGCCGTTCGCGGAGAATGGGAATCTGCCGATCTTGTAGTCGAGCTTCTTCTCCTTGCACGCCGCCTCGGTCAGTCCGATCGACGCCACCTCGGGGTGGCAGTATGTCGCGTTGGGGATGTTGCCGTAATTCACGAGATGCGGATGGCCGCCCGCGATGAACTCGGCGGCCACAATGCCCTCGCGCTCGCCCTTGTGCGCGAGCATCGGCGGCCCCGCGACATCACCGATCGCGTAGATCCCCTTCACCGACGTCTCCATGCGCTCGTTGATCTGGATGAAGCCCTGCCCGGTCTTCTTCACGCCGAGCGCTTCGAGTCCTATCCCGTCGATATTGGGAGCACGGCCAGTGGCGACGAGGACCTTGTCCACGGTGATCGGGCGCGCCGTGCCGCCCGCTTCGATCGTGGCCGACACGCTGTCGTTCCCGGCCTTGACGTCCTTGACGGACGCGCCGGTCACGACATCGATCTTGCGCTTCTTGAACGCGCGCGCGAGCTCCACCGAGACGTCGGCGTCCTCGAGCGGGAGGATCACGGGCGCGATGTCGATGAGCGTGACCTCGGTCCCGAAGGCGTTGTACACATCCGCGAACTCGCAGCCGACCGCGCCGGCTCCCACGATGAGCATCGTCTTGGGGGCCTTCTCGAGGATCAACACCTCATCGGACGAGAGAATTGTCTTCTTGTTGAGCTCCAGCCCGGCCTGCGGCAGCCCGCGCACGCGCGACCCGGTGGAGATGATGACGGCGCGTTTGGCCTGGTGCGTCTCGCTCTTTCCGTCGGCCGTCTTGACCGACACCGTTGCGGGATTGACGACAGTGCCTTCGCCCTTGATCCACGTGATCTTGTTCTTCTTGAAGAGGAACTCGACTCCCTTGGAGTTCTGCAGGCTCACCGCGCGCGAACGCTTCATCGCCGGTGCGAAGTCGAACTGGAGCGGGCCCGTGGTGATGCCGTGATCGCCCGCGTGACGCACCTTGTTGGCGAGCGATGCGCTCTCGAGCAGCGCTTTGGCGGGGATGCATCCCCACAGGACGCACGTGCCGCCCAACCCTTCGCGCTCGACGACGCCCACCGTCATGCCGAGCTGCGCCGCGCGGATCGCGCCCACGTACCCGGCGGGTCCGCCGCCGATGAAGATCACGTCATACGAAGCCATGGATTCCTTGCCGGAGTCGAGGTCGTGCGGTGCGTCCACTACACCCGTTCAATACACCCGCTCAACACACCCGCTCAATACACCAGCATGAGCGGGTTTTCGACGAGGCGCCGCAGCGTCTGCAGAAAACGTGCGCCGGTCGCGCCGTCGATCACCCGGTGATCACAACTCATCGTCACCCGCATCCGCCGCCGGACGACGACCGCACCGTCCACGACCACCGGACGGGGCTCGACCGCACCAGCGGCCAGGATCCCGGCTTCGGGCGGGTTGATGATGGCGGTGAACTGCTCGATCCCAAACATACCGAGGTTCGAGACTGAGAAGGTCGAGCCGGTGTATTCGCTGGGCGTGAGCTTGCGGGCACGGGCACGGGCGGCGAGCGCCCGCGACTCCTCGGCGATCTGCCGAAGGCTCTTGGCCTCAGCACCGAAGAGGACGGGCGTGATGAGCCCATCGTCGATCGCGACCGCGATGCCGATATGGACGCGGTTGAAGTAGCGGATGCGGTCGCCGAGCCAGTGGGCGTTGACCTCGGGGTGCTGCGCGAGTGCGGTGGCGACAGCCTTGAGGAGGATGTCGTTGAACGACACCTTGAACTGCTCACCTTCCGCGACCATCGCGGTCCGCATCTCGGCCATCCGCTCGACGTCGTAGTCGGCCGTCAGGTAGAACGTCGGCACGGGCCCGATGGATTCGGCGAGCCGTTTCGCGATCGTCTTCCGGATCTGCGTGAGCGACACGTCGTGGAAATCGCCCTCGGCAGGTACGACGCGCGGACGCTCCACGGCAGGCGCCGCCTGGCGGGCTGCTGCTGGCCGCGCAGCGACGGCGCTCTCGACATCGCGCTTGATGATGCGGCCATTCGGACCGCTTCCTGCGATCGCCGCCAACTCGAGACCGCGCTCGGATGCGACCCGCCGCGCGAGCGGTGAGGACCGCACGCGGCCGCCGTTCCGGCTGGGAGCTGGCTTCGGCGGTGCGGCTGCCGGTGCGGAGGGTGGCGCGGCCTTCGCAGCAGGCGCCGGCGCAGGAGCTGATGGCGGCGGCGGCGATGCGGATGCAGGAGCGGCCGGTGCCGGTGCGGGCGGCGATGGCGGGCTGGGTGCAACTGCTGGTGCAGCCGCCTGCGCGGCCGTTGCGGCGGCTGCCGGAGCCGCCTGAGGCTTGCTCGACGCGATGAGCGCCGTGATGTCCTCTGACGGTTCGGCGATGACACCAACGAGCTGTCCGACCGGCGCGGTCTCGCCCTCGGCGAGCAAGCGCGCGCGGAGCACGCCGTCACCGCGCGCAACCAACTCCATCACGGCCTTGTCGGTCTCGACCTCGGCGATCACGTCGCCGCTCTTCACCGGGTCGCCCTCGGCCTTGTGCCACGACACGAGCCGCCCTTCCTCCATCGTGGGAGAGAGCGCCTCCATGTAGACCTTGGTCGCCATCCGGTGTCGGCCCTTACGAGTCGAGGTACATGACGCGCTTCACCGCCGCGATGGTCTTGGCCGCGTCGGGCTTGGCCGCGCGCTCGAGATTCTTGGCGTACGGCATCGGCGCATCGGCCTGGTGCGCGCGGAGGACGGGTGCATCGAGATCGTCGAAGCATTCGCGCTGAATGACGTCCGCGACGTGGCCGCCGATCCCGGATGCACTCCATCCCTCCTCGAGCACCACGGCCCGGTTGGTCTTCCGCACGGTCGCCATGATCGCGGCTTCGTCCATCGGCCGCACGGTGCGCAGATCGAGGACGTCCACGCGAATGCCGTCCTTGGCCAACTGGTCGGCCGCCTGGAGCGCGACGAGCACCATCTTGCCGTTCGTGATGATGGAACAGTGCTCGCCCGACCGTTTGAGCTCCGCGACGCCCAGCGGGACGAGATGCTCACCGTCCGGCACTTCGCCCTTGGTGTTGTAGAGCATCTCGCCTTCGAGGACGAGTACGGGATTATCGTCGCGGATCGCGCTCTTGAGCAGCCCCTTGGCGTCGGCGGGAGTGCCGGGGGTGACAACCTTGAGTCCCGGGATGTGCATGAGCCAGGATTCCCACGCCTGCGAGTGCTGCGCACCGAGCTGCAGGGCGGCCCCGTTCGGACCGCGGAAGACCATCGGCACCGCGAACTGCCCGCCGGACATGTAGAGCATCTTGGCGGCGCTGTTGACGACCTGGTCGAGGGCGAGCAGCGCGAAGTTCCACGTCATGAACTCGATGACCGGACGCAAGCCGGTCATAGCGGCACCGACGCCGACGCCCGCGAAACCCAACTCGGTGATCGGCGTGTCGACGACGCGGCGCTCTCCGAACTCCTGCAGCAGGCCTTTGGAGACCTTGTACGCGCCCTGGTAGACCGCCACTTCCTCGCCCATGAGGAACACGCGGTCGTCGCGCTGCATCTCTTCGCGCAGCGCCTGATTGAGGGCATCCCGGTAGGTGATCGTCGCCACGCTATCGATCCGTGCGATCAGGACGACGGCTCGGCGGCCGGCGGCGCGCCGCCTGCGCCATTGCTATTGTCCGCCGAGGACGCTCCATCACCCGAGGCTGGGCCGCCGTCACCTTCGACCGTCACGTTCTGCATCAGGGCGCCGAGCTCGGGCTCGGGGCTCTGGTCGGCGAACTGCCAGGCGTCCTCGCACTCCGCGCGAACCGCGGCGTCGAGCTCCGCGACCTCGGATTCCGAGATCTCGTTGCGCTCGTGCATGTAGGCGCGCAGGAGCGCGATCGGGTCGCGCTTCAACTGCTCGTCGAGCTCGGCCCGCGAGCGATAGGTGCCGGCGACCGCGTCCGACATCGAGTGGCCCATGAACCGGTATGTCCGCGACTCGATCAGCGTCGGCAGGCGTTCCGTCCGCGCGCGCTGGACCGCCTCGCCTACCACACGCCGCACTGCGAGCACATCCTGTCCATCGACGACGGCGCGATGCATGTCGTAGGCGCGGGCTCGCTCGGCGATGTCGTTGACGGCGGACGCGCGCTCGAGCGCGGTGCCCATCCCGTATCGGTTATTCTCGATGACGTAGATGACCGGCAGCTTCCAGAGCCCGGCCATGTTCAGCGCCTCGTGAAACGCGCCGTTGTTGACGGCCGCCTCGCCGAAGAAGCACAGGCACACCTGATCGCCGCCGCGGTACTTGATGCCGAACGCGACGCCCGTCGCGATGGGGATGTTGGCACCGACGATGCCATGCCCGCCCAGGAAATTGTGCTCGCGGCTGAAGAGGTGCATCGAGCCGCCTTTGCCGTGCGAACATCCCGCGGCCTTGCCGAAAAGCTCCGCCATGACGGACCGCGGCGTGATGCCGCGTGCGATCGCCTGCGCGTGGTCGCGGTAGGTCGTGATCACGTAGTCATCGGGGCGAAGCACCGAGATGGCGCCGGTGCCTGTCGCCTCCTGTCCGATGTACAGGTGGCTGAAGCCGCCGATCTTGCCGAGCGCGTAGGCTTCCGCGCAGCGCTCTTCGAATCGCCGCTGCAGCAGCATCATCCGGAGCAACTCGCGATGGAGCTCCCGGGTGTCGCTAGCGGGCGGAGCGGCGGGCATAGATGGAGCGGCGTTCACCGGGGCGGGCGATGGCCGGGCGGCGACGGTTCCGGATGGCGGCGTCGAGGTCGACGTCGGCCGAATGTTGGTCATGCGCCGTGCGCCGCCGCCTTGGTGACCTGTTCCCAGGCGTGGTAGCTCGATCGCACGAGCGGGCCGCTCTCGACGTGGCGGTAGCCCATCGCCATGCCGGCGTCGTAGAGCTGCCGGAACTCCTCGGGTGTGTAGTAGCGATCGAGCGCGATGTGGGCGTCGGACGGGCGCAGGTATTGGCCGAGCGTCAGAATGTCGACGCCGACGGTGCGCAGCTCCTCCATGACGGCGAGCACCTCTTCCGTGGTTTCCCCCATGCCGAGGATCATGCCAGTCTTGGTCGGGATGTCGGGGGCGATGCGCTTGGCCGTGCGGAAGATCTCGAGCACACGCGCGTACCGGCCGCCTGGGCGAGCGCGTTTGTAGAGGCGCGGCACCGTTTCGGTATTGTGGTTGTAGATCTGGGGCCGGGCCTCGAGTACGGCTCGGATGGAGGTTTCGGTGCCCTGGAAGTCCGGGACGAGCACCTCGACCGAGCACTCGGGCAGCAGCTCGTGGATCTTTCTCACCGTCGCGGCGAAGATCGACGCGCCGAAGTCGGGAAGATCGTCGCGGTCGACGGACGTGATGACGGCGTGCCGGAGTCCGAGCTGCGCGACGGCGGCTGCGACGCGGCCAGGTTCGGCGATGTCGTATGTGGGCGGGCGTCCGTGGGCGACGGCGCAGTACGCGCAGTTCCGGGTGCAGACGTCACCCAGGATCATGAACGTCGCGGTGCCGTGCTCCCAGCACTCGCCGACATTGGGGCAGTGCGCTTCCTCGCACACCGAGTGGAGGCCGTGCTCGCGCAACAGCGATTTCAGCCGCAGGAAGTTCGGCCCGCCCGGAGCCCGCACCTTGAGCCATGAGGGCTTCCGCTCCGGCACCTCTGCCGCCCGGTGCCGGCCCATTATCTGATACAGCGAATCTGCCATCGCGTTGACCAGCCTGAGTTACATGCGCCCGTCAGGGAAATATATCGGTCGCCGGGGCCGCTCAAAAGACGACCAAGTCACGGTTGCGCACTATGATGGCGCCGCTGACGATGCCCCTCGCCGTGCACCGCCGGCAAATCGCTCGATGCCGAACGCGCCGAGGCTGGCTGGGGAAGCGGCACCGGTGACGAGAGCGGCGACGCAGTCGCCCGTGAGCGGTGCCATGAGAATGCCGTTTCGCGAGTGGCCGCAAGCGTAGATCAGTTCCGGATAGTCGGGGTCCCGTCCCAGAATCGGCAGCAGGTCGGGTGTGACTGGGCGGAGGCCTGCCCAGGCCGAGATGGTGGGTGCGGTGGCGGCGATGGGCCAGTAGGCCGCCGCTCTTGCGCGCACGCCTGCGAGACCGACATCGGTGGTCACGGGATCAAAGCCGGCGCGCTCCATGGTCGAGCCGATGAGAATCCGGTCGCCGCGCGGGACGATGTAGGAGTCAGGTCCGTACACGACGTGGCCAAGCACCGCTGCACCGGTCGCGGCGACCGAGAGCATCTGTCCGCGGTACGGTTCGACCGGGATCGCGCGCGGCAATCCTCCGATCAGCGTCGTCCATGCGCCCGCTGCGAGCACGATGTGTGATGACGAGATCGTGTCGCCGCTGCCCGCCAGCGTGCACGTCGCGCGTGCTGCGCCGACCGCGATCGCGCGCACGTCGTTCCTCATGCGATGGATCCGCGGCGAGCGTTCGATCGCGACATCGAGCGCGTGGAGGAGGGCGACGTTGTCGGCGGCACCGTCGGCGGGATAGAACATCGCGCCGGCCGTGGACACGAGGCCTGGCTCGATCTTCCGCACGGCGTCGGGCGAGAGCCATTGCGCGCGCGGGCCGCGGTGCTGGCGGAGGTCACGCGCGCCGGTTTCGTCGAGCGCGACCCGGAAGATGCCCCGGCGGTTGAGGGGGACGGTGATGCCGGTCCGGGCGGCCAGTGAGTCCAGGAATCCGGGATAGCGTTCGAGCGACGCCAGGGCGAACTGGCGGCCGGGGTCGGCCCCGGGCGGCGAATGCGAGTCCTCGACGGACGGGGCGAGCATGCCGGCCCCTGCCGGGGAGGCCTCGCCGGGGTGGCTAGTGGCCGCCAGGAGGACGTCGAGGCCCTGATCCGCGAGGGCGAGGGCTGCGGCCAGACCTATCAGGCCTGCTCCTACGACCGTGACGTCGGCAACTGAGGGGGTCGCCGTGGGGGCCATCCTACCGGGCCGGGCGGGCGCGGTGGCCGGGGTGTTGAAACCAGGCGCTTCTGATTTTCGTATGATTCACAGACCCTGTAACCGAGTTCTGCCTCATGCTACGTACCGTTTTCGTGATTGGCGCCTTTGCCGTACTGGGATTTGTCCTGCTGGGCTCAGTGTTCAGCATTTTCGGGGCTGTCATCGGCCTCGCGATCACGTTGCTCATGTTCGCAGTGAAGGCTTTGATCGTGGGTTGCATCATCTACTGCGTGATCCGGATCGTGAGTCCGGAGACGGCCCGCCGCTTACGGGACCGGTTTTCCGGATCCGCGTTCTAGCGCGTCGGCGATCGCCCACGCGAGCAGCGGCAACATGATTTCGTGGTGGCCGGTGATCTCATAACCGGCCCCGCCGTTCTGGGTCGGCCGTTCGACGACATTCACCCGCGGCCGATAGTGGCGCTGCATATCGAGATCGCACGTCAGGAATCCGGTGGGCCGCCCACCGTGCAGGTTGCGGGCGATCGTGAGCGCTTTGAGAAACACCTCCGGCATGATGACCGCGCTGCCGGTGTTGACCACGACCCCGCCGCCATCCAACCCATCGAGCGACGCTGAGAGCCGGCGGAAGTCGCGGTGGCTGGTGTCGCCGATGGCTGCGCCGTCGGCAGCGGGGTGCTGGTGAATGATCTCGGCACCGATCGCCGCGTGGACAGTGACGGGAACGCCGAGCCGGCGGCCGGCGAGCAGCATGGACAGCTCAGGGTGCGCGAGGGCGGGCTCCTGCTCGAGGGCGCGGCCAAGCGCTTCGCCCATGCCGTAGCCGTGCGCGTGGCCGGCGGTGATCGCTTCGTTCATTCCGCGTCCGGTCTCTTCCGCCATGCCGAACGTGCCGTCGCGTAGGCCGGCTGCGACATCCTCCGACGTCGCCCCGAACCGCGCCATCTCATAGTCGTGGATGGCAGTCGACCCATTGGTGGCGATATGCGTGATCACGCGCCGCTCCATGAGATCGATCAGGAGTGGCGTGAGTCCCGTCTTGACCACGTGGCCGCCGAGCATGAAGACAACGGCGCGTTTGGCTCGGTGGGCGGAGACGATGGCGCTGACGACGCGGCGGAAATCGCGCGCGACGAGAATATCCGGGAGTGAGTCGATAAACGCGCCGAACGCCGGGGCGGCGCGCCCCGCGGCCGCGTGCTCCGGCGGCTTGGCGAACTCCTCGGCCCGCACCTTGTTTGGACGGCGCCCGATCGGCACGGTGCGAACCGCGGAGAGGTCCGCCTCCGGCGGCGGGTCCGTGGGTGGCGTCCGGTCCGTGCTCAGCGGCGGCTCTGGGGTGTGGGAGACGGAGAGGACGGAGACGGGGATGAATCAGTGGCCGGAGACCCGGTGACCGTGTCCGCCGCGACGTTGCCAGACGGCGTCTGCGGAGCGCCCGCCGGCACACTCGCCGCCAGGCCGCGTCCGGGGTGGTACGCCTTGAGGTAGAGGTCGAGCGAACCGAAGCTCAGCTTCGATTTCATCTGCAGGACGATGCGTGCAGAGTCGTCGGAAAACCAGACCTTGGCCTCGCCGCGGTCCGAGAAGATCCCGGCGGTCTTGATGATCGGCTGGACCACGATCGCGTCGAACTTGCCGGCGGGGACCGAGACGCGTTCGCGGCGGAGGACCTTGATGGTGACCGGATTGCTCTTGGGATTGAAATAGCGGTCGAACGTGTACGTCTCTCCGACTTTCAGCGGGAGCGTGCGTACGAAGTAGAGAAAGGAGCCGTCGTCGAGGGGGTTGGACACCGACGGCTGCTCCGGCTTGTCGTTCAATTGATAGACGGCCCGGTCCGGGTAGATCACGTAGTCCCGGTTCCGGACCTTTCCGCCTTCCTCGAGGTGCTGGGCAAATCGCAGCGAGGACATCGAGTCCTGGTCGAACCAGCTCTCGAACACGTCGTTGACGTGATAGAAGATCGTTCCGCCCTTGAAGCGGAAGATCGTGTGCCAGACATCGTGGCCGCGCAACGACTGCACGTCTGCCACTTCCATCGAGCCGCCGCCGACGTGCAGGATCCCGAACTTGACGTCATAGTCGGCGCGCTCGCCCACCGAAAACGGCGGCGGGTTGTTTGCGCGGGTGGCTGGCGCCTGCGTTGCTGGCGGCGGAGGGGACGCCGTCAGGCCCGCGGCCGGTGGCGACGCGGGGTGCGGCTCGGATTGCGGTGTGCCTTGCGCGTGCACGACCGACGCGGCAGCGAGCACCACGGTCGCTCGCGACGCCGCACGGGCGAATGCGGCCATCATCCGCTGCGTGCCGCCTGCAGCGCGCGCGCCGCGCGGCCGAACTGGTAGAGGCGAAGCGCGTCGGCAAATGGGCGCACACGGCTCTCGCGCAGGCGGAGATCGTAGCGAGGCGCAAGCGGCACGGTCTCGACGCGCCGGGCCAGTGGCGCGGTCCGCAGCAGCAGCTCGGCGTTCGCGGCCCATCCGTCCCGTGTCACGAGCGGGGTGTCCGGTCCCAGAGCCTTGATGGCATCGCGCAGCACGGAGATGCGGTAGAGGCGAAAGGCGTTGAACGGATCGCCAACGCCCGGCACCCGGACAAAGGCCCTCACGAGCCAGGGCACCGCGCGACGGAGCCGGCGGACAGCGACGGGCACGCGCGCGGCGAGGGGTTGAGCACCGGCACGAGCACCTGATGCCGCGCCAGGCGGTGCCTGTTCGACGACGACGAGATCGACGCCCCCTTCGAATCGGCGGATGAGGTCCGGCAGGTGCTCGGGCTGATCGGTGAAATCGCCCTGCATCGTCACGAGGGCGTCCCGGCGCGCGTAGCGCGTGCGTTGGGCGGCCGTCCGGCAGATCACGTCGAGGGCTGCTGCGTAGCCGAGGCGCGTCTCGCCGCGGATCACCGTGAGCGGTAGCACCTCGGCGTAGGGGCGCAGCACCTCTGCGGTCTCGTCCGTGCTGGCGTCATCATAGACGAGCAGCTCGTACTCCCGCGGGAACTGGAGGAAGACCTTGCGGATCCGCCACAACAGTACGCCGATCGTGTGGGCCTCGTTGTGGGCCGGAATGCCGATATAAATCATCTTCTCTGAAGTTTGCCGTCGCCACCCGTGAATCGCTACCCTGCGGGGGTGATACCCCCCAACACCGGTCATGGTTGGGTCCGAGTGCGCCGGCCGCACCTTGCGCCATCAGGGCACAACGACCGCGCCCGAGGGTTGCTTCGGGCCCGGGTCGTCCGTCGAGTGCGTGATGCGTGGACAGACGTGGGCACTCACATGGGCGGGTTTCTGTCTCATCGGGGCGGCAGGAGCGTGCGCGCGGCCGGTTGAGACGGCGATCGCGCCGGCCGCCGTGCCGGTTCTGACAGTTCCGCCCACTGCCGCCGAGCTTCGGCGCGATCTCACGATATTCGCGTCCGATACCTTTCGGGGGCGCGAGACCGGGACTCCGGATGAGCGCCGGGCGGCGGCCTTTCTCGTCGCGCGGGCCAGCCACATTGGACTCGATCCGGCCGGCGACAGCGGCTATGTCCAACGTGTGCCGCTCACGCGCATTCGTCTCGGCGCCGGCACGCGCTTCACGGTGCAGCGCAGCGGGCCGGCTAAATCCGCGCGCGAGGTGGCCGGGCTCGTACCGCTCATGTCGCCGAACAGCATTGGGACATCCGCGAAGCTGCACGCGGAGGGGGACCTGGTGTTCGCGGGCTATGGCGTGGCGCGCCCGTCCGGCGAGGACGATCTTGCCACGCTCCCGATCGAGGGGCGAGTGGTCGTCGTGATCAATGGCGCGCCGCCGGGAGCCGACGCCGCGCGCCGATCCGAGCTGGAGTCGCCGAACGCGATCGGGGCGCGGCTCGACCGGATCCTCGCCCGCCGGCCGGCCGCAGTCATCATCCTCGTGACCGGGGCATCGGCCGATCTGTACGAGCCGATGCGGCGGGCAGTGGAGCACGGCTTCCTGCAACTCGCATCCGCCCCGCAGCCCGATACCAGCGCGCGAGCCGGTGGCACGTCAGCGGCCCCAATGCTGATGCTGGGTAAGCCGGCGCCAGAGTCGCCGCTGCTGCCGCGGCGGTGGCCGCGGGACGACCGTCCGCAAGTTCTCGTGGGGATGCGATTCACGGCCGTCGCTGACATCCAGCGCACGCCGGTCGAGTCATTCAACGTCGTGGCGGCGCTCCGCGGCAGCGATTCCGCTCTCCAACGCAACTGGGTCGCCTACGGCGCGCACTACGACCACCTCGGCATCGTACCGGCTGCTGGTGGGGACTCCGTCGCGCACGGCGCGGACGACGACGGGTCAGGCAGCGTCGCGCTGCTGGCCATCGCGCGGGCGATGCGGCAAGGGCTGCGGCCGCGACGGTCCGTACTCTTCGTGTGGCACACCGGGGAAGAAGAAGGGCTCCTCGGGTCGGTCTATTTCGCGAGCCATCCAACCGTTCCGCTGGATTCGATCGTCGCGATGATCAACGCCGACATGATCGGCCGGAACGCGCCCGACTCCCTCTACGTCGTTGGTCCGGGAGTCGCGCCGCACGGCATCAGCCGGCCCCTCGGCAAGATCGTCGATTCCGTGAATGCGTCCCTTCCGTCGCCGTTCAGGTTCGGCCGGATGTGGGACAGTCCAGCGAATCCGCAGCGCGTGTACTACCGCGGCGACGCATTTCCGTACGGGGAGCGTGGCGTGCCCGTTGCGTTCTTCACGACCGGACTCCATGCCGACTATCAGCAGGCGAGTGACCTTCCGTCGCGCATCGACTATGCGAAGCTCGCGCATGTGAGCCACTTGCTGTTCGAGATCGGCGAGACGCTCGCCAACCGCGACGCGCGACCGCAGTAGCGCGAACGGGGCGCGCGTTCACGCGTGCGCGATCGGCGCTGGCTCTTACCGGGCCGGTCACGACCGGCCCCTACACGGGACGAATTCGTTCGCCATCGCAGCAGGACATTGCGTCCTGCAGCGACGGGGCGGTCAGCGAGTCGGGCGTGGTGACCGAATCGATCTGGTTGCGAATTCGCTCGCGCCGGCCGGCGAGAGATCTCGTGACCCAGTGCGCCATTGAACGAATTCATTCGTTTCGGGCCGCAGGTGATTGCGTCGGCGGCGCACTAAGAGTGTTGTCAGCACTCTACAGGCGCGAGTGCTACGTGTGCCGTATCTCGCTCTCCGGGCAATCGTCGCATAGATAGGTGATCGTGCGCGTGGCACGAATGGTGAATTGATCATCAACAGCGGCGAGTTAGTGCGGCAGATCACGCACCAATTCGTCGTCCGCCTTCATCGGGAGCGTCGATGATAGTGGCCAATGTTCGGGGGCAATTGCGGCGCGACGATGCACAGCTCGCGCTTCGGTTGATCGCGCGTGGCTCGCCCGAGGAGCACGAGAGGGCGGAAGCAACACTCCGCGACCGCGGGCTGGACGACGTGTTGGACGACCCGCGGCTGCTCAGCGGGCTCGTGGAAGCACGCCGGGGTGCGTGTGCCTCGTATGCGCTCTTTTCCTATGTCGTGGTGCGCCACGCTCTCATGGACGTCGGGGAGCAGGACCGCGTCATGGCGGATTACGTGGCGAGCATTCTTCTGAATTTCGGATTGCGGGATCGCGCGCAGAGGGTCGCGAGTGCGGATGACGAGTGGTATACGACGCTCGCCGAGTTATCTGGTGCGGCCGACGGGCCTGACCCGCGGCGAACCTTTCTCGTGCGGGCGCATCTTGGGAATTACGCATTGTGGGTGAGCGGGCTCTTTCCCGAGTACATCGCGAACCGTCACTGGCGCCGCGGCACGCCCGACATCGACTACTTCGAGGCCATGGGCCGCCGGGGGTTTGCGCTCGCGGCCGAGCACCAACTGGCGGGCCAGCATGGGGTCCGGTCCCTCTATGAGACGGCGGCGGAGCGGTTCGCGCTGCTGCGTCTCGCGCTCAACCGGGTGAGCGACTCGTATCTCTTTCCCAGGCACCACTCGCCCGACCGTCTTCTGCGTCAAGTGAGCAACGCCGCTCGGTGGAAGCTGGTCAGTTAGAAAGGAGAACGGAGAGCGGAGAAAGGAGACAACGGCCAAAACGCCTGCCGTCTTTTCTCCTTTCTCCTTTCTTCTCTCTCGTTACGGTTTCGGCATCTGGATCATCGGGATGGCGCTGCCCGAGACCTGCGGCATCTGGCCGTTCCACTTCTTTGCCATCTCGTACGTCACCAGCGTCGGCGTGATGCTTTCCGACAGCAGGTGATTCGCCTTGGCCTGCGCTTCCGCTTCGGCGAGAATCGCCTTGGCGTGGCCGGCGGCCTTGATCGAATCGCCCTGCGACTGGAACTCATTCTTCTGCAGCTCGTTCTGCGACGTGAGTGCGGCCTGCTGCATCACGTTCTTGGCGTTGATCGCGTCGATCACCGTTTGTGGTGCCCGGATCTCGTTGATGGTGAACTGCTTCACGAGAAACCCGTAGGGTGACAGACGCTTGTCGAGCAGGGACTGCGTGCGGTTGACCACCTCGGCTTTCTTGGGGCCGAGGATGTCGGCGATGGCTTCGCCGCCGATGACTTCCTGGAGCGCCTGGCGGATCGTCTGCTTCACGTAGTTGTGCTGGATGAAATCGATGTTGTTCCGGAACGTCGAGTACAACTCCGGCACCTTCATCGCATCCAGCTCGAACGACATGGCGACATCGAGGGAGATCGGCTGCCCCTCGACGCTGTTGACGTTGATCTCTTCATTGTCGGGGCTTCCTTCGTTGGGGGCCTTCGCGAGCACCAGCGTCTGCATGTAGATCGGATACTCCTCGATTCCGGTCGTCAGCGGATTGCGGGTGTGCAGGCCGGCATCGAGCGGTATCCGTTCGACGCCGCCGCCGGTGCGGCTGATGACGATGCCGACGTGTCCCGGGTGGATGTACGTCACCGTGGTGGGGAGCAGCACCAACAGCACGATTACGCCGACGACGACGGCGGCGAGCCGGATGGCCGCATGGCCCAGGGGGCCACCTGACGCTCCTCCTCGCATTTGGGCGAAGCGATCACTTACGACGCTAACCATGGACAACCTCCTGGAAGCACTCGGGGCAGATCCGTTCGCCGTTGGGGAGCAGGACCATATCGGTCGCGGCGTGCGGGCCGTGGATCGGACACACCAGATCGGCCGCCGCCTCGATCAGGCGGCGGTTTCGGGCTTGCCGGATACGGAGCCCGAGCGGAGTGAATTGCACGAGGACGAAAATCAGCAGGGCGACCGCCGTCGCGAGCAGCACGACGAAGAGCGCCCCTTCGACAACGATTTCAGTCATACCTCAACAATACGACCGCGGAGAGGCGGCTGTTTCGGTCCCTCTGTGGCGTCCTCTCGCGAACCGGACTGATCGGTGCTAGAGTGCCAGACGGTGGCCTCTACAGGGCCATTGCCAGGTACTACTTGGCCAGCGCGTTACTGACGCCGAGGACAGCGGCAAACGCCGCGGCCAGCCCGTGATCCGGGGCTGCGCTTTCGTCCGCGAACTCTTCCGGATGCCATTGAACGCCCAGTACCCACCACGGGTCGCGGCGCCCGGTTTCGACCGCTTCGATGACACCGTCCGGCGACTTGGCGGTAACGACCAGACTGTCGGCCAGTTTGGCGATTGCCTGGTGATGGACGGAGTTCACGTCGAGCGTCGCCGTGCCGAGCGCGTCGAAGACCCGGCTGTCGGGCGCGAGTTGGATGTTGTGCGTGCGCGACGTGCGCGGCTGGTCCGGATCGTGGGCGATGGCGCCGGGCTTTTCGGTTGGCAAGTCCTGGATCAGGGTGCCGCCGAGGGCGACGTTGAGCACCTGGATGCCGCGGCAGATGGCGAGCGTGGGGACTCGTTGATCGCGCGCGGCGCGCACGCACGCCAACTCGGTCATGTCGCGTTGCGCGTTGACGCGGCTCAGATGCGGGCTTGGCGCGGCGCCGTATTCCGCGGGATTGACGTCCTCGCCTCCCGTGAGCACGAGGCCCGCGACTGCGCCGAAGACGCGATCAATCGCCGCCTCCACATCCGCGAGCTCACCGGGGAACGGGGCGATGACTACGGGGGTCAGCCCCGCGCGTTCGAGGATTCGGAGATAGGAGGCCGCGAGCCGTACTCGTGGCACCCCGTCATCCGCGCGCACGGTTGCGGTGACCACGACAAGCGGGCCGCCGGCGGGTGGCGCGTGAGGGGAGCGAGCCATCGTGCGCGGAATATACTCGTAGTCGCCGATGACCGGATGCGGCCCAGCCGAGGTGTAGCCATCGCTCGGAGCGCGGCAGGCCAGGCAATTGCTTGGCCCGGCGCGGGCTACGGGCGAACACTCGCGGTCCGGCCGCTACGCGCCGGCACGCGTGGTCCGCCCGCTACAGGCGGACGCTCGCGGTCAGGCGCTTGATCGTGGGCACGCACAGGAACAACACCAGTCCGCCGGCCGCTGAAATCACCAGCAGGATGGTGAAGAACGACAGTTGCGTGGGCATGGTCGAGGCGAGGGACGCCACAAAACCCGCCAGCTTGAGCCCCAAGGAATTCGTGAGGAACCAGGCGCCCATCAGGAATCCGACATAGCGCGCGGGCGCGACCTTGGTGACGTACGAGAGCCCGACCGGTGACACGCACAACTCGCCGAGGACGCTGAACAGGTAGAACATCGTCAGCCACGCCGGGCTGGCGACGGCGCACGACGTGGCGGCGTGAGATCCCATGCAGGCATCGACGACACGGCCGCCGCCGAGCAGGAAGAGGCAACCGACGGCGAGCAGGCCGAGTCCCCACACCATCTTGGCTGGAGTCGATGGCTCGCGGCCCGCCTTGCGCAAACGAGTCCAGAGCAGCGCGAACAGCGGGGCCAGCGTGATCACGAAGAACGGCTGCGCGGACTGGAAGAAACTCGACGGCAAGACCGTGCTCCCCGCGTGAAGGTCGGTGTAGCGATCGGCAAAGAGATTGAGAGAGCTTCCGCCCTGCTCGTACACGAGCCAGAAGCAGGCGACGAACACGAACAGGATGAGGAGCGAGATGACGCGGCGGCGTTCGTCTGCCGAAAGGCCCCCGGATGCGGGCTCGGATGCAGTAGCGGGTGGTAGGGTCGTGACTTCCCCGCGTGATGAAACCGCCGGGCCCGTGTGCGTCGCGCGTACGCCGATGCCCGGGAGGTAGCGATCGCGCAGCTTGAGATACAGGGCGAGGCCGCAGAGCATGCCGACACCTGCGGCGCCGAAGCCCCAGCTCCAACTGCGCGCGGGGTTGAGGCCAGCGTGGACGAGCGCCGCCTGGAATCCCGGACCCTGGGCGAGATAGCCGCAGACAAACGGTGCGATGGTCGCGCCGAGGTTGATGCCCATGTAGAAGATCGTGAAGCCGGCATCACGGCGCTGGTCGCCGGGCTGGTACAACTGGCCGACCATCGTCGAGACGTTGGGTTTGAAGAACCCGGTGCCGATCACGACCAGTGTCAGCCCCGCGTAGAAGCTGGGGAGGGAGTCGAGCGCCAGCACGAAGTGGCCGCACGCGATGATGACCCCGCCGACGACCAGCGACCGCCGCGTACCGATCCACTTGTCGGCCAGGTATCCGCCGAGGAGCGGCGTGAGGAACGTCAGCCCGGTGTAGGAGCCGTAGAGATTGGACGCATGCGCGTCCGTCCATTTGAGCACGTGGACCATGTACAGCACGAGCAGCGCGCGCATACCGTAGTAGGAGAACCGCTCCCACATCTCGGCCAGAAACAACAAACTCAAACCACGGGGGTGGCCGAAGAATGACCGGTCCTCGATCGCGGCTTCCCGGCCAGTGGCGGCGCCGGAGGGAGTGGCAGTCATAGGAAAAGAGAAGAAAGGAGAAAGGAGAAAGGAGAGGAGAGAAACTGCTCAAAGGCAGAAAATAGAAAAGCAGAAAGTAGAAAAGCAGAAAGTAGAGAGTAGATCGGCGCCACGGGCTGACCCTCAGGGACCGAACGGGAGAGTCGTTTCGACGACGGGCTCCTTGATGCAGGCGGCGAAGTGGCCGGGGGATTTTTCTTCGAGCGGCGGCACCGTGACCGTGCATGCCGCATCCTTGCGTGGGTCGGGACAGCGCGGATGGAACGGACATCCCGCCATCGGCGTGGCCGGCGAGGGGCTCTCGCCCGGAAGCACCGCGTGTGAGCGACGCGCGGCCGGGTCGGGGCTCAGCACGGCGGCCAGCAGTGCGCGCGTGTACGGCATGAGCGGGTGCTGGAACACCGCTGCGGCGGGTCCGAGCTCGACGATGCGCCCGAAGTACATGACGGCGACGCGGGTCGCGACGTGAGCGACGATCGCGAGATCATGCGCGATGTACAGGTACGTGAGCGCGTGGTCGCGCTGGAGATCCTGCAGGAGATTGATGATCTGTGCCTGCACCGAGACATCGAGCGCAGACACCGGCTCGTCGCAAACAACGAACTCGGGTCCGACGGCGAGGGCGCGGGCGATGCCGACCCGCTGGCGCTGGCCGCCCGAGAGCTCGTAGGGGTATCGCAGCGCGAATTCGGGACGGAGGCCGACTTCCCCAAGGGCCTGCCGGACCCGGTCGTCCGCCTCGCTGCCGGCGGCGAGTTGATGGACGAGGAGCCCCTCGCGGATGGCGTCGCCCACCGTGCGGCGAGGATTGAGCGACGAATACGGGTCCTGAAAGACGAGCTGCATGCGCCGCCTGAGGCGGCGAAGAGGTTCGGGACGGAGCGCCAGCACGTCCGTTCCATCGAACGACACGGTGCCGGACGTCGCTGGGATGAGCCGAAGCAGGGCGCGCGCCGCGGTCGTCTTGCCGCAGCCCGACTCGCCCACCAGCGCCAGCGTCTCGCCGCGGGGGACCGTGAAGGACACGCCATCGACGGCGCGTACCCATCCGCGCGTCGCGCCGAACATGCCGCGTGACAGCGGAAACCGCACGTGCAGGTCGCGCACGCTGACGAGCGGCCGCTCGGACGCATCCATCACGATGGCGTTCCCGCGGTGGGCGCCGGTGCCGTCCGGCGCGCCGGTTCGGCAGCGAGATGACAGCGCGATGCGTGGGTGGCGCTGATCGCGTAGAGCGGCGGCATCTCATGCCGGCAGCGGTCCCACGCGAACGCGCAGCGATCGTGAAACCGGCATCCTGCCGGCCATGCCGTCGCCGGCGGGACGCTGCCGGGGATCTCGGCCAGCCGGGCAGCCGGGCTATTCGGCAGCCGCGGACGGGGCACGGCGCGCAGCAGGCCCTCGGTGTACGGATGGTGCGCGGCGGCGAACAACTCCGTGACGGGCGCTTCCTCGACGGCCTGGCCTCCGTACATCACGACCACTCGCGATGCGACGGCCGCGATGATCGCGAGGTCGTGCGTGATGAGGAGCACCGCCATACCCAGCGACTGCTGCAACTCCGCCAGCAGGGCCAGGATCTGGGCCTGCACCGTCACATCGAGAGCCGTGGTCGGCTCATCGGCGATCAGGAGGGCGGGATGCATCACGAGCGCCATCGCGAGCATCACCCGCTGGCGTGTCCCACCCGAGAGCTCGTGCGGATACTGATGCGCGCGCTCGGCCGACGCCGGGATCCGGACCGCCTCCAGCATCGCGACGGCTCTGCCCCACGCCGCCTGCCGCGTCGTGCGCTCGTGCACCCGAACGACCTCCGCGATCTGCGAGCCGACGGTGAACACTGGATTGAGAGCGGTCATCGGCTCCTGAAAGACCATGCCGATGCGGCGGCCACGGATCGCACGGAGGCTCTCGGCATCACACGTCGCGAGATCGGTTCCGCCGAAGGTGATCGAGCTGCCGGCTTCGATGCGGCCTGGCGGGCGAATGAGCCGGAGGATCGAGAGCGCGGTCACCGATTTGCCGCTGCCCGATTCCCCCACGATGCCCAGCGTCTCACCCGGCTCGACGCCGAGGGTGAGCCCGTCTACGGCGCGGGCGACGCCGGCACCGGTCGGGAAGACCGTGCGAAGATCGCGAATCGAGAGCAGGGGATTCGGCGCCGGGACCGGCTGGGGGGCGGTCATCGCGCTATTGCCTCGGGTCAGCCGCTTCGCGGAGGCCATCGCCGACCGCGTTGATGGCGATCACGGCTGAGACGATGGCGAGACCGGGGAACACCGAGAGCCACCAGAGCGCGCGGACCTGATCCGCGCCGTCCTGCATGATGTTGCCCCAACTCGCGAACGGCGGTTGCACGCCGACCCCGAGGAACGACAGGCCGGCTTCGAGCAGCACGACATTGCCGATGCCGAGCGCCGTCGCGACGATGATCGGGGACGCGATGTTGGGAAGCAGGTGGCGGAAGAGGATGCGTGCATCAGTCGCGCCGAGTGCGCGGGCGGCCATGACCCACTCGCGGGTGCGGATTCCCATGATCTCGCCGCGCACCAGACGGCTCACCCCGAACCAGCTCGTGAGACCGAGGATCAGCACGAGAGAACCGAGCGACGCCCGGCCCCAGAGGGCGCAGATCGTGAGGAGCAGCAGGATGCGCGGGATGGACAGGCAGGCGTCCGTGATGCGCATCAGGACACTATCGAGCGTTCCGCCGGTGTAGCCGGAGATCGCGCCGTACATCGTGCCCACCGTCGTGGCGGTGAGCATCGCGAGGACCGCGATGGCGAGCGAGACCCGGCCGCCAAACAGCACGCGGCTCAGGACATCGCGGCTGGCGGGGTCCGTGCCGAACGGATGGGCGAGCGATGGTGCCTGGCTCTTGAGCGCGACCATGTCCAGAATCGCGTTCGGCGGGTAGGGCGCGATGAGCGGCGCGCCGAGCGAGACGGCCGCGATCGCGACGATCACGACGAGTCCGGCCATCGCGCCGCGATTGCGCCGGAACCGCCGCCAGATCGCGGGCCACGGGCCGGCATCGAGCGACCACCCGAGCATCGCGATGTCGCCGGACGGGCGCATCGGTCCGGTGCCAACGCTGCCACCCGGCGGTGGCGCCATCGCGGGGGCGGTCATCGCTCGCTCGGGATCACGGGCGGGACGGTCCCGGCGCGCGCCGGAGCCGCGGATCGGCCACCGCGTAGAGGACATCGGCGAGGAAGCTGCCGCCGGCGACCAGCATGCTACCGAGCACGGCGCACGCGATGACGACGGGGTAGTCGCGCGCGGTGACCGCATCGACGGCGAGCGAGCCGATCCCCGGCCATGAAAACACCTTCTCGATGAAGACCGTCCCGCCGAGGAAACCGGGAAGGGCGAGGCCGAACAGCGTGATCACGGGGAGCGCGGCGTTGCGGAGCGCGTGTCGCATGAGGACGGAGCGCTCGGGGACGCCTTTGGCGCGGGCGGTGCGCAGGTAGTCGTCGGCAGCGACATCGAGCAGAGCGGCGCGCTGGTACCGCGCGATGCCGGCGGCGGTGAGCGCGGACAGCGTCAGCGCCGGGAGAATCAGGTGGTCGATGCGGTCCCAGAGCGCCGCGAGAGGCCCCAGGTAGGGATGCATCACCGGATCGACCATGCCGCCGGCCGGAAAGATCGGAAGCACGTACGCAAACGTGAGGAGCGCGACCTGGCCGAGCCAGAACTCGGGAAGCGAATACACCGCCAGCGAGGCGACCCCGATGACGCGGTCCGTGGCCGTGCCGTGGCGCGCGACCTGGATGAGCGCCATGGCGATGCCCGCCACGAAACTCAGGACGAGCGCACTGCCGGCGAGGAGCATCGTGCGTGGGAGCGCGCGTGCGAGGATGGTGCTGACGGATTCGTTGTACGCGAACGAGTAGCCGAACTGGCCTCGGGCGACGCCCGCGAGGTACCGGATGAACTGCACCGCGAGCGGCTGGTCCAGTCCATATACCGCGCGCCAGTGCGCGCGCACGGCCTCCGAGACGCGCGGGTCATCGAGCCCGCCGCCGATCGGATCACCGGGGGCGAGGTGTATGAGGATGAATGTCGCGGTCGTCACGACGGCGATGACGACCAGCGCTTGCCAGGCTCGGCGAAGGACGAAGGCGCGCAGAGGCGAGTGGCGCCGGGCGTCAGCCGGTGCGCCGGATCATGGCGTGGCGGCCACGAGGCCGATGCGGTCGCGCGGAATGCGGTCGCTCTCGGGGATGTACCAGTCCGGAAGGTGCACCCACCAGGCATCCGGGCGCAGGTAACCAGTGTGGATGCGCCGCTGCGCGACCGCCAGTTGGAGCGGCTGGTAGAGCCACACCGCGGGCGCGTCGCCGTTGATGATGGTGTAGGCCTGATGGAAATGCTCGCGGACGCGTGCGAGGTCACTGGTCGCCAGCGCGCTGTCCACCTGCGCGTCGAACGCCGGGCTCTCGTACGCGCCCCAGTTGGCGCCGAGCCGCTCGGCCGGGATCGTCCACGTCTGTTTCAGGTCGCTCATGCTGGGGTCCGGCTTCCAGACCCAGACAGTGGCGTCGAAGTCGCCTTTCATGAGGCGAGTCACGAGCGTGCGGAGCTCGACCGGCTCGATCGACACGTGCACGCCGACCCGTGCCAACTGATCCTGCACGAGGATCGCCATCTGGCTACGCGGTTTGCTCGACGTCGTGACCAGGATGGTGAACGCGAGGGGCTTGCCGTTGCGTTGGCGGACACCGTCGGGGCCGCGGCGCCATCCGAGCGAATCGAGCGTCCGGCCGGCGGCGGCCGTGTCATAGGGCAGGGACGCGACCGTCGTGTCGGCCACCTGGCTCGAATTCGCGAACGGCCCGCGGGGGACCACGGCGAGGGTATCGAACACATTGCGCACCATGCTGGTGCGATCGAGTGCCATGAAGAGCGCGCGGCGCAGCGCGCGGCTCCCGAATATCGGGTGCGGACCGCCGTGCTTTGGCAGCCGCAGATTGAACCAGAGGAAGCCGTACGACGGATCGGCATACGGCAGTATGGTGAGCGCGGGGTGCCGCCGGATCTCCGGGATGTCCTCCGGGTGCACGACCTCGAGGAAATCCGCGTCGCCGGAAAAGATCTTTGCGATGGCGCCCGCCGGCGTCGGCGAGATCGCCATGACGACACGGTCGAGCGTCGCGCGGCCGCGATAATTGGCGGTATCGGCGACGATCGTGAGCGAGGCGCCCGGCGACCAGGCGCTAAAGCGGAAGCGGCCATCGCCGACTGGATTGCGTCCGAACGGCGCGGTGCGCAGGTCCGCGAGCTTGATCTTGCCGAGCAGATGCTCGGGGCAGATCAGCATCTGATACGTGGCGTCGAAGAACTGCTCGGGGTAGCGGTGCTTGAACCAGAACGTGGCGGTCAGCGAGTCGGGCGTGGTGACCGAATCGATCTGGTTGAGCTGCGTCGTCGCATCGATCCCGGCGGCCGTGTCGGAGTAGATGCTGAACGTGTAGCGCACATCGTTGGACCGGACGGGGACGCCGTCGTGCCACCGCGCGCGCGGATCGAGGTGGAACGTGATCGCGAGCGAGTCGGGGCTCCAGTCCCACCGTTGCGCGAGGTGCGGAATGAAGCCGCGGTCTCCGACCGTGTTCACCGAGTCGCCGAGTTCCGCGAGGCGATCGAACAACTGCTCGACGATGAGCCGCGTCTGCTGCTGATTCGCGTACGGCGGGATCAGCGGCTCGGCATCCGCCGACACCGAGATCACGACCGTGCCGCCGGGGGACTTGTCACTGCTGCCGGCGCCGCCGGCGGAGGCACTGGATCGGTCGCCCGGACGGCACGCCACCGTCCAGAGCGCGGTCGCCAGCAGCGCCGTCCGGATGGACGTTCGGATAGCCGTTCGGCGAGCGGAAATGGAGACGATGAGGTGCACGGGTCGTGACGTTCTCGAGGTGGCGGTCCGAATGCGAGCCCCGGCATGGCGCGTCACCGGTCATTCGGTGGTCGCCAATCGTGCCGACGCCAACTCCTCCAACGATGGGGCGAAGCCTGCGTCGAGAGCAAGCACCCTGTGTGCAGCGGTAGCGGGTCCGGGCCACTACCGTGTGCGGTTTCTAATTCAGCGCCGCCAGGTCCAGGCCTCGTCCTCGTATCGTCCGCGCAGCGCCTCCGTCATCGCGGCGGTTTCCGGGCCGGACGACATCAGGCGAGCGGCGGGCGCGCCCGCAGCAGCCAGCGCATCGTCGAGCACACCGGTGAACGCCGCCGCGACATCGCCCGGAGCGGGCACCCGGTGCAGCAGGTCACGGAGCGCGGCGGCGGGGGGGCGAGCCGCACTCGCTGATCCGGGTGAGAGCGCGGCGAGGCGTGCGCGGTGGTCGGCGATGAGCATCGATCCGTGCTGGAGCACGGCGCCTTCTTCTCTCCACTGGGCGCTCCCCACGAGCTTTCGTCCCGCGACGACCAGTTCGCCATCGCTCGCCGTATCGAAGCACGGACCTGCCCCGAGCGATCGGGGGCGCGCGGCGGCCTTGCCGGACACCAACTGGGCGGCGACACCGAGCCGTGCGAGGCCCTGGAGCAGGAGATGGTTGATGGCGGCGTACAGTGCGCGGGCGCGTGCGCGGCGCGCGCTGCTGGGCAGCGCGGCGCGGTGGTCCGACGGCAGCGGCGCCGTCACGCTGTAGGTGATCTCGTCGTCGTGCAGGACGGCGCGTCCCCCGGTGGGGCGGCGGACGACCGCCAGCCCTGCCGCGGAGATGGCGGCCCGGTCGTACACCCCGCGGGCGATCTCGTGTCGTCCGAAGGACAGCGTGGGCTCCGCCCAGGTGTAGATGCGGAGGACCGCTTCACCGGTGCGAACCGCGCGGTGCATGAGCGCGTGGTCGAGCGCCATGTTGCTGGCGCCGGGGAGTGGCGAGGTGACGAGCACCGCCCATCGCGGCGTTGTGGCGGCGAGAGGCGTCAGGGGGTCGCCGGCGCCGTGGTCCATCGCGAGTCTAGAACCCGCTAGTGCAGCATCGCGAGCCGGCGATCCACGCGGATCGATCCGGCGCGCGGTATCAGCCACCGATGTGTTTCGCGTACTCCGCCGCGGAGATGAGCCCATCGCGGGCCGCGGGGTTGGCCGCCTTGAGCTTGAGCATCCAGCCCTCGCCGTAGGGGTCCGAGTTGACGAGGGCGGGTTCCTTGTCGAGGCGCTGGTTGATCGCGGTGACCTCGCCGCCGATCGGGCAGAACAACTCGGACACGGCCTTGACCGCTTCGACCGTACCGAACACGTCGTGCGCGGCGAACTTGGTTCCGACGCGAGGCAGCTCGATATAGACGATGTCTCCGAGCTCGCCCTGGGCGAAATCCGTGATCCCGATCTGGGCGATGCCATCGGGCGACAGACGCACGTACTCGTGGTCCGTGGTGTACGACAGGTCCTGCGGGATGTTGGGCATGTCGGGTGTCGGGGGCTCGCGGTAGGGCGCTCGCCGAGGGGCGCTCGCTATGGGGCGCCTGAGTCCCCTACTTACGCGGTAAGAGAGTGAGCCAGCTCGCTCGCCTCACGCGACAGGTCGGCCCACACTTCTGCCACGCGGGCGTCGAGGCTGGCCAGGCTACCCGAGTTCTCGATCACGAAATCCGCGCGCGCGCGTTTGAGTTCGGCGGGCATTTGGGCGGTGATCATATCCAGCGCTTCGGTCTCCTGCAACCCGCGCTCGTGCACGAGCCGCTCGAGGCGGACGGGGCGAGAGGCGTCCACGAGAACGATGCGGTCGAACTCGTCGGCGAGGCGCCGCTCGAAGAGCAGAGGGATGTCGCAGATGACCACGCGATCGCCGCGCGCGCTCGCGGCCGCGATCTGATCGGTCCGAAGCTGGTTGACCGCGGGGTGGACGATGCGGTTCAACTCCTCGAGCTCCGTCTGGTCATGAAAGACCCGGCGGCGGAGGGCCGCGCGATCCAGCAGGCCGTCCGGGGCCAGAACCGACGTGCCCCACCGGGCTGCGATTCGCTTCAGCGCCGGAGTACCCGCCTCGACCGCTTGCCGGGCGAGGATGTCGGCGTCAATGACAGTCGCCCCCAGCGCGGCGAAGCGCTGAGCGACGGTGGACTTCCCGCTTCCGATATTGCCCGTGAGGCCGACGACGAAGGTCATGGCGACTAATGTACAACGACTAGCCCGATCCGGCCGTTGAAAAATTGCGTGAAAAAACGGCTAAGAATGCGTTAACGAAGGGGCTCGGGCTCGTCGGGGCCGGTGGCGACCTCAACCGGAGGGACTGGCGCCGGCGGCGGGGGTGAGGGGATCGGGGTGAAGGGTACCGTGGGCGTAATCGACCCCGCGGAGCGGTTACCGCCTCCGTGGGCCCCGGTGACCGTGGCGCGGCTCCGCGCCTCGCGCATAAAGACCTCGATCACGTGGGCGGCCCCGCCATTCTCTCGCACCTGCTGGGGCGTCGAGTGCAGGTAGCGCTGGCAGGTGTTGCGGAAGGCGCTCCCGGATGGGAAGTCGAGCACCTGTGCGACGCTGTCCGCGCTGCGGTTCGTATCCTCGAGCATGTGGGCAGCGACGATCAGGCGGCCCCAGGTGAGGAGCCGGTGGGGGGCGGGGAAGCCGGCCTCCGTAAGCCGGCGGGTGAGGAGCCGTCGGGGGACCGCGAGGAGCCGCGCGAACGCTTCCGGGGTCAGCCGCTCGTGAGCGCGGGTCACCGAGGCCAGGATCGCATCCCGCACCGTCGCCCTGAGTCCGGCAATCACCGGCCGCACCACGCTGGCAACGCTCCGGGCCTCGGCTTTCTCGATATGCATGAGGAGCACGGCTGGCGCGTCATCCACGTCGGCGACGACCAGGCCGTCGAGCCCGCATCGGCCGGCGTCGAACATGTCGCGTGCCCGTTCCTGGGTGACCGTCGCGTAGGCGATCAGCGCGACTCGCGGGAATCGAAGCTTGAGGACCCGGACTCGCTCGAAATTGGCTGGGCCGTCCGCGTAGAGGTCCAGGACCGCCAGATGGACCGGTTCAGTCTCGCAGATCCTCGTGACGCCGCCCCAGTCGTCACATGTGATGATGGAATGACGGTCCCGGATTGCCGTGCGGAGGCGCTGCAGCCGGCCTGGCTGCGGAAGGAGAGTCACGATCACGCCCATGCCCACTGGACGCCAGGCGTGGCGAGGCCGTCACGGTGTGACACCACCGTGCCCCGGGCGTGACAGGCGGCGGCCCGCTCAATCGTACATTCGCCGGGCGCGCCGGCCGGCACCCGTCTTCCAGGTGCCTGCTGGCCAAACCTCTAATAGTTCGGACTAGCCCTGCAACGCCTGACGGCACGCGCGGCGGGTCCGCACTGGCCCCTATCGCGGAGTCCGCGGTAGGGGTCTCGTGTCTGGACGACCGGGGCCGCGGTCTCGGCCACCGGAATTGCCCCGGTCTCTCCCGCGGTCGCCGGACGCGGGGCCACCGCGACCCGGCGGGCCTCCCCGGCCTCCTCGTCCTCCTCGGTCAGGGGCTCCTCCCCGAGGCCCTCCTGAGCGTGGGCGTCCGTAACCCTGGCCATCGGGTCTTCCGGGTGGACGTCCGGTACCGGCGGGCGGCCTGCTCTCCGATTCTGCTGGAGCGACTGGGCGGCTCGCGGGGGTTGCGGCCGCCGCAGCCTCAGACGATTGCCGATGCCGCTCGAGCAAACGCAGCGCGGCCGCGGCGACGGACACGCCATCGGTCTCCGCCAGGAGCGGCTCGAGGGCCAGGACCTCGCGGTCGAGGCACCCTGCCGCGATCTCGCGCCGGAGCTCGGACCGCATCGTCTCATCGCGCCCCCGGGCGGCTTCGGCCGGACCCGCGAAGGCAAATGGGCGCACCGGACCGGCGGTGAGGGCGATCAGATGGGGCAACTGGCGCGGCAGCAGCAGGGCAATGGTCCGCCCCGGGACACCGGCAACGGCCTGGGCCAGCTCTCCGGAATCGTGCGGCAGGTCGAAGAGGACGAGCAGCGCGGAGTGGTCCGTTAGGGGGCCTCGGGCGACGCGAACGGCTCCGTTGTCGCCGTGGTATCCCAGCAGAAGGAGCGCCTCGCGAACTGCGCGCTCACTCTCGTCGCTGCGCACGGAGACCGCCGCGGACGGCGGATCGATCTCGTCGAGCAGGCGACGGAGGACACTGGTGCGTGCCGCGGGCGTGGCGAGAACGTACCAGAGTGTGATCGCTTGGGGCGGTGCCGGGGATGCGGCAGCGTGAGCGGGACTCGCGCCCGCGCCGCTTGGCGGCGCCTTTGCGGGCGCGGTGGTGGCGCCAAACCGCGAGGCGCGGCGCGCGTAGCGCTCGATGAAATCCTCTACCGCGGCGTTGAGCTGGGCCGTGAGGATCGTACGGGGCGCATCCTTCGGCACCTCGGCCATGATCGCTTCCAGATCCGCGGTCCCGCCCGAGGCCAGTATTTCGTCGGCCCAGGCGACGCCGAGTGCGCGGACGTCGCCGAGCTTGAGCGCGGCAGCGCGGACCAGTGCCATGATCTGGGCGGGCGCGCCGACGATGACCGGAGCGGCTCCCGCGCGCAGCACCCTTGCGGCTCGCGCCGCCCCAGTAGCGGCCACGATGCGTGGGGGTACGCCGCCGCGAGCGCGGGCGAGCGCATCGGCGACGCCGACGGCGGCGTCTGCATCAGCAACGAGCACGACCGCCTCGACGTTCTCGGCCTCAGCGGCAGCGCGGTCGAGAACCCGGGCGAGCGGGCCCGGCGCCGCGTCCCAATCCGCGGGCACGATGTGCACGGTGTGTTGCCCGCGCGAGACACTGACAGTTTCCGGCGCTTCGTGTTCCACCTGACCCCGGCGATGTGATATGATTGCGGTGGCTGCCAAGTTACCCGTCCGCTCCTCCGCGTCCAACACTCACTGTGCCTGCCGTGACCACCGCGACCGCGTCTCTCGTGCCATTCGCCCCGTCATCCAACGTTGCCCAGCTCAAGGAGTCGGCGACGATCGCCGTGTCCGCGCGCGCTCGCGCCCTCAAGGCGGCGGGGCGCCAGGTGATCGATCTTGGCGCGGGCGAGCCTGATTTCGATACGCCCGTGTTCATCAGACGGGCGGCCCAGAAGGCGATCGACTCCGGCGCGACGCGCTACACCGCCACCGAAGGCATTCTGCCGCTACGGGAGGCGATCGCCGCGCAGGCAAACGCCCTGTATCGTGGGACTGACCCGGTGAAGCCGGGCGACGTCGTGGTGTCCACCGGCTCCAAGCAGTCGCTCTTCAACACGTGCTTCGTGCTGTTCGGTGCCGGGGACGAAGTCCTCGTGCCGACGCCGAGCTGGACGAGCTACTACGAGATGGTGGTGCTGGCCAAGGCGGCGCCGGTGCCGGTGTTCGGGTCGCGGTCGCGCGGCCTCAAAGTGACCGCCGGAGAGCTGGCTGATGCCGCGACCCCGCGGACGCGCGGCGTGATGCTGAACTCCCCGTGCAACCCGACGGGATCTGTGTACAGCGCGGAGGAGCTGCGGGACATCCTCGCGCTGGCGGCCGATCGCGGCTGGTGGGTGGTCAGCGACGAGATCTATCTGCAGATCGCGTACGACGCGCCCGCGACGTCGGTCCTGTCACTCGTACCGGATCGCGAGCGGTTGATCCTGATCAACGGCGTCGCGAAGTCGTACGCGATGACCGGGTGGCGGATCGGCTGGGCGATCGCACCGCGCGCGGTGTCGGCGTCCATGACGGCGTTGCAGTCGCACACGACGTCGAATGCGGCCGCGGTGTCGCAGCACGCGGCGGTGGCGGCGCTGACCGACACGGCTGCGGCGGAGGCGGCGGTGACCGAGATGGTGCGGCATTTCCGGGCGCGGCGGGACGCGGCGATGGACGTGCTCGACGCAGCAGGTGTGCAGTACGTCAGGCCGGAGGGCGCGTTCTACCTGTACATCGACGTGGGTGGCGACGGCGCCGAGTTTGCGACGCGGCTGCTCGACTCGAGCGGGATCGCCGTGGTGCCTGGCTCGGCATTCCTGACCCCCGAGTGGGTGCGCGTGTCATATGCGGCGCCGATCGAGCACGTCGTCGAGGGCGTCCGCAAGCTGGTCGCGGCGCTGTAACTCCCGTTCGGCGGGCGGACGCCTTCCAGCAGAGAGTAGACCTACAGAAAGTAGAAAGTAGAAAATAAAAAAAACGCTCAGCGGCCGAACGGTGATGCGTGGCGGGCGTCGAGGCACCAATTTGTGCCGCCCCGGAACACCTCGATCCACCGTCCCGAGCTGTACCGCATCACGGCGAGGTAGGTATCGCCGCCGTTCTGCCAGCCTTCGAGGATGATCTCGTCCACGCCGTCTCCGTCGAGGTCGAGGTGGTCGACGAACCGGCGGTACTCGCCGTGGGCGCCCGACCCGTTGATGACGCGCGTGTAACTCGGGGTGTAGGCGCCGCCAGACTTGTCGGCGAGGGCGAACAGATACGACGTCTCTTCGCCGTGTGAAACGGCCTCCTCGCCGTTCGGGTCGACATAGGAGACCACGAGCGTCGGGTTCTGCGTGGCGCCGGTGGTCAGCGCTTCCGCATGAAAGTCGAGCGAGTCGAGACGCGAGCGCGGGATGTGCGCGGACTGCGCGACCCGGAATCCAATCTCGCGCGACAGGGATGCGACGGCGCTCGGCGTGAGCGGTGCAGCCGCTGGCGGCTGCGTGAGGGCCGCGCTGGTGGCGAGGAACTCGACCGTGATTCCCACCTGCGCCTTGCTGGCGATGCTCACCGCGGCCAGCGGGATCAGTGATTGGCAGTTCGGAAGCGTGTAGAGCGGCGCATTGGGGTTGGACCACATGCCCTGCTGGACCGTGGCGGTGCCTGCGGCGCGGCCGTCCTGGTAGAGCGTGTACGTCGCGCCGGGATGGTTATAGATGCGGTCGAAGCTGCGCCATCCCGCGGGCGAGAGGTGGATCGCGTGAAGCTTGCCTTTCTCCAGCACGCCGACGGGCACCATCTGCGGATTGGTGCGGTCGCCGAACACCTCGAAGAGGATGCTGGGGTGTTTCGCGAGATCGAGCTCGTGCCGCGCGGCGGACGCCATGGCGGACGAGTCGTTGTCCAGGGTGCGTGCGTTCGTCTTGTCGCACCCGGTGGTCGCCGTTACCGTTAGCCCTACGGCCAACCATAGCGCGCCTGCCGCCGCCATGCGGACCACTGATCGCATGCCGGCCAGGAGCGTGGCGCTGCCGGCGGCGGTGTCTTGTGTCATCACGCGTCGAGTAGAGTCAATGGACGCAAGCCTCCGGGGTGCACAGCGCTTGCTGGGTGAGTGGATCCCGCGTATCCGTGCCGCGGACGGCCCGGGCCCCACGTTGGAGACGCTTCCTGCGGCTGCCGAGTCACCACGGCTCGAGCCGGCCCAGACCGTCGAGGGAGCCCTGCGGACCCGTGCTGTCCCGGGCGAGCCGCGGACGGTGTTCGGCGGCTTTCTCGATGGCACGCAGGCGAGCCGCATCGTGACGTACGTCGATGCCGTGCCGATCGTGTTTGCGACCGTCGCGGCGGTCATTCGCGTCCGCCGCGACCGTCGGCTCGTGACCTACGGGCAGCGGCCAGAAGTCGAGCGGGGTTTTTACATCCCCCGGCTGCTGGTGCCGGCCGAACTCTGGAATGCAGCGGTTGCGGGGGGTTATCCGGTGACCGACACGTCCGACGACGGCCGCCCGATCAGCGACGACGATCCGTCCAGCGGCCGTCATCCGGCGGCGCTGATCGAGCGGGCGCTGCAGCGGGTGCGTGACCGCCGTCAGGCACTGGAGCACATCCTGGCGGAGCGGTGGTCCGCGGCCGAGGACAGCCCGCTGTACATCGACGGGGGATTGACGGGGAACAGGCGGGTCGCGACCGCGACCGGGAACGTCGGCGTGGTGAAGCGGCACCGGACGCTGTATGTCAGTGCCGAGCTGATGCCGGTGCTGGCCGGGTTGCGGCCGGGTGAGCGGACTACGGCATTCCGGATCGCGCCAGTGTCCCGGACGGCGGTGACGAGCTGGTACCTTCGGCTGCGGGATTCGCGCGGCCGGGATCCGACGTGGGGTCTCGTCCGGATCGAAGTTTCGGAGACCCGCGCGGATGACATCACGGCGCGCGCCGATGAAGTTTCGCGGTGGGTGATGGCCGAGGCGGCGCCGCCGGCGCCGCTGGCACTCCCCGATCCACGGTGGGACACGATGGCGTACGGTATTCGCGACTGCGAGGAGTTTCTACGAGCGATCACATAGACGGCAAGCCGACGGGCCAGACAAACGGCCAGACAAACGGCCACGCAAACGGCCAGACAAACGGCCGGCGGGATAGCGAGACTGCCGGTCCGCTGGGGCGGGTGGTCGCGACCGAGCGGCGTCCGAACACACCGCACGAGTTTCACTTCTGGACCGCGCTGGATGCGTCAGTCGGCATCGGCACGATCGTGCGCGTCGTCGGAGCGCATCCGGTCGGCGGACAGTTGCCAGTCGTGTACGGCGTCGTGGTGGAGGGATTCAGCTACACCGATCTCCAGTCGCCATTGCACGACGTGCTGGGGCACGACGGCTCGCCGGCGCGGGGCGCGTTTGTTGGGACGGATCGGACCGAGATCCGGCTGTACACGGCGGCCGTGCTGCGCCAGGTGCCGGAGGAGCCGCTGCAGCCCGTCCCGATGGGCGAAGTGTTCCTCGCGGACGACGCCGACGTCGCGTGCGCATTGCGCATGGACGCGTATCTCCAGAGCGGGACCAACACCGGGATTCCGGTTGGCGTGTACCATGCCGGCGGTACCGACGCCGCCATCTACGCCGACGCCGACTTCCTGCTCGGCCCCGAGGCGGCCCACGTGACCGTGACCGGCGTATCCGGGCTGGCGACGAAGACGAGTGCGGTGGAGTGGCTGCTGGCGTCGATCTTCACGCACTTCCCCGCGTCGAAGGGGTCGGTCGCCGCGGTGTGCTTCAATGTGAAGGGACCCGACCTCTGCTTCCTGGACCAGCCAGCCGTGGAGCTGAGCGACGGCGACCTGGCGCTGTACGACAAGCTCGGTGTGCCGGCGCGCCCGTTCCCGCAGGTGCACTACTACGCGCCGTACACCGCGAACGGCGTCGCGCTCAACACCCTGCGCACGCACGAGGCACTGGCGCACAACACGCATCCCCTCGTGTGGGGGCTGCAGGACGTGATGGAGTTCGCCGATGTGCTCCTGACGCGAGAGGACATCGATGCGAAAGCCGATGCGCTGATCGACTTCATCCGGGAGTCCGTGGTGGGTCACCGGTTCGCCGACGACCGCCTGCCGCGCGCGTACGAGGTGCAGTCGTTCTCCGAGCTGAACGCGTGGTTCGCGGACGTACTGCGGATGATGGAGCAGACCAACTCCGAGAGCTGGCGGACCCATCACATCGCGACGATCCGAAAGATCCGCAACCGTCTCACCAACATCGCCCAGCGGTGTGCGGGGCTGGTGACGAACGACGGCGTGTCGCGCGATCTGCCGTGGGGCGACTTCGCCGACCGCACGGTCTACGTGATCGACGTCGCCAATCTCGAAGAGGATGCGCAGGACCTGATCTTCGCGCGCGTCGTTTCGACCTTACGGAAGAAACTCGAGCAACGCGATCTCGGCGTCGATCACGTGATCGTGTTCGTGGACGAGTTGAACAAGTACGCGCCGAGCGATGGCCCGGACACCTATGTGCGGAAGATGCTGCTCGACGTCGCGGAGCGGGGGCGGTACCTCGGCCTGGTGCTGTTCGGCGCGCAGCAGTTCCGGTCGCAGGTGCACCGGCGCGTGATCGGCAATGCGGGCACCCAGCTCTTCGGCCGGATGGACGGCGATGAGCTTGCCACGCCCGGGTACGCCGTCCTGAGTCCGGCGGTCAAGACCAAGCTCGCAACATTGGAGAAGGGGCAGTTGATGGTGCGTCATCCGCACTTCACGCAACCTGTCTTCGTGCGGTTTCCGCGGCCGGCCGTGCTGTCCGGCCGGGAGGGTGCGGAACGGTTCCCGCGCTCGGCGGAGCCGCCACTCGAAGTCGCGGTCACGCGCAGCCTCAGGCTGCTCGATCCGTCGGTGACGCTGGAGTGGGTCAAGCACGTGACCGGCCTGTACGAGCCGCATGAGATCCTGCGCGCCAAGGCACAGACCGAGCTGGCCCGGCCCGGGGACGTGCGCGCCTTCTTCAAGGCTCAATTCCGGGCCGTCGCGCCTGCGCGCACCGTCGCCCGGGTGACCGTCCCCCCGGCGGTCCATTCGGCGCCCGAGGACGACCCGTACGGGTGATAGCGGGTCATCCGGGTGAGGGTAGGATTAGGGACTAGGGATTAGGGACTAGGGATTAGGGACTAGGGACTAGGGACTAGGGACTAGGGATTAGGGATTAGGGATTGGGGACTAGGGATTAGGGGTTAGGGAATTGGGACTCGGGACCAAGCGCAAGCGACCCTAGTCCCTAATCCCCAATCCCCAATCCCCAATCCCCAGTCCCCAATCCCAATCCCCAATCCCCAGCCTCTAGATGGGTGCTGGCGGAGTGGTATCGGATAGGCGGCCCGGCCTAGATTGCGCCATGCGCCTGGTGCACCTGTCGGACCTGCATCTCGGCTATCGCCAGTACCAGCGCCTGACGCCATCCGGCATCAATCAGCGCGAAGCCGATGTGGGGGCCGCTTTCCGGAACGCGGTGGACGCCACGATCGCGCTCGCTCCCGAGATCGTGGTGGTGGCGGGCGACGTCTTCCACAGCGTGCGTCCGTCCAATCCCGCGATCCTGCTCGCGTTCCAGCAATTCTCGAGGCTTCGCCAGGAATTGCCGGAGGCGAAGATCGTCATGGTCGCCGGGAATCACGACACGCCTCGGTCCGCGGAGACGGGATGTATCCTGCGCCTGTTCGCGCCGATGGGTGTGCACGTCGTGGACAGCAAGCCGGAGGCCATTCGCTTCCCCGATCTCGATCTCTCGATCCTCGCGGTGCCGTACGGCGAGCCCCCTACACTGGCGGCGGATCCATCGGCTCGTTACAACGTGCTGTTGATGCACACCGAGATCACGGGTGTGCTTCCGCCGATGGAGGGCGATGCGGACCGGGCGGCCTTCCGGATCTCCCGCGACGAGTTACAGCCGGAGCGTTGGACGTACGTCGCGCTCGGCCACTATCACGTGTACAACAAAGTCGCCGCGAACGCATTCTATTCGGGATCACTGGACTACACGAGCGCCACGGCGTGGGGTGATCTCAACGAGGAGCGAAAAGCCAGAATCCCCGGCAAGGGCTTCATCGAATTCGATCTCGATAGCGGCGTCGCAACGTTTCACCGGGTGCCGCTGGCGCGTGCGCTGGTGGATCTCCCCAGTTTCAGCGCGCGCGGTCTCATGGCGGCCGAAGTCGACGCGCGGATACAGGACGCGGCCGATCGCTGTGCCGGCGGGATCGATGACAAGATCGTGCGGATCGTCGTGCGCGACATTCCGCGGCATATCGTGCGTGAGCTGGATCATCGGACGCTGCGCGAGTACAAGCGGCGTGCGCTGCACTTCCAGCTCGATACCCGGCGTCCCGATGTGATCCGGCTGCATGGGCACAGCGCGCCGGGCCGGCGTCCCTCGCTGGCCGATATCGTGCGCGACAAGCTCCAGAGCCGTTTGCTCGAAGGTGACATCGACCGCTCGGCGCTCGTGGATCTCGGGCTCCGGTACCTCGGCGATGCGGAGGCGATGACCGCGGCGTCGCTGGCGACGCCCGACGTCGTGGGGGCCGAGGAGTGAGGCTCAACAGCCTGCACCTCCAGAACTTCCGGCAGCACGCGGACAGCCGGATCACGTTCGATACGGGGATCACCGGCATCATCGGCCCGAACGGGTCGGGGAAGACGACGATCCTCGAAGCGATCGCGTGGGCGCTCTATGGGAACAGTGCGGCGCGCGGGACGCGGGAATCCTTGCGTTTCAACCGGGCGCCGGCGCGGGCCACGGTGCGCGTGGAGCTGGACTTCGAGCTGGCGGGGCATCGGTATCGCGTCGTGCGCGGTCTCACGAACGCCGAGTTGTACCTGGACAACGCGAGTGTGCCGATCGCGAACTCGATCACGGCGGTGACCGATCTGCTGCACCGGCGCCTCGGCATGACGCGGACCGAGTTCTTCAACACGTATTTCACGGGCCAGAAAGAGCTGAACGTGATGGCGGCCATGGGGCCGTCGGACCGAGCGAAGTTCCTGTCGCGGGTGCTGGGCTACGAGAAGCTGCGGACCGCGCAGGATCTGGTACGGGAGCAGCGGAAGCTGATCACCGCTGAGACGGCGGGTTTGCGGAGCGGAATGCCGGACCGCGACACCGTGGAGCGGATCCTGGCCGAGGCGGGGTCGCGGCTGGCGGCGGCGGAGCGGCAACTGGCGGTGGCGGAGCGGAGCGAGCGTGAGTTCGCGGCGGCGCTGGTGGCGGCGACGCCGGCATGGCAGCGGGTGCAGACCCAGCGTGACCGGCTGCAGGAGTTGTTGACCGACCTCAAAGTCGCGGAGCGTGACGAGGAGTCGCTAGCCCGCGACGGCGAGCGGATCTCGCGTGAGCTGGCCGATGTTGCCGCGGCGCGTGAGGAGCTGGAGCCGCTCCGCCGGGAGCTGGCGGCGTATCCCTCGATCGTGACCGAGTTGCAGCACGCCGACGAGCGGTATCGCGAGGAAGGGCGGCGGCAGACACTGATCGAGAGTGAGCGGTCGGTCGCCGACGAGTTGGAGAAGCTGCGCGAGCGGCGTGAGAAACTGAGCAGCGCGCCGACACTCGAGGAGGAAGTGACGATCGAACTGGAGACCCGGCGGCGGGAACTGGAGGAAGCCCAGGGGCAACTCGAGGCTCGCCGCACCGAGTGGGTGCGCGACCGCCAGGAGGCCGAGACGAAGCTCCAGACATTGCGGACCCAGTACAACGACCTCCGGCAGCAGCGCGAGCGGCTGATCGCGGCCGGCGAAGAAGGGCAGTGCCCGACGTGTGCGCGTCCCTTGGGCGGCCACTATCGCACGGTCCTCGATCTGCTGACGGAGCAGGCGGACACCGTGCAGGTGGATGGCAAGTACTTCAGGGACCGGCTCGAGCAACTCGAACAGATGCCGGCCGACGTGCGTGCGCTCGACGAGCGGCGCCGAGGGCTGACGCAGGATGCCGGCGCGCTCGAGCGGCGGCTGGCGAAAGTGCAACTCGCGGTGCAGGAGGGGCAGCAAGTCGCGCGCGACTTGGCGAGCAAGGAGCAGCGCCGGGCGGCGTTGCAGCGCGACATCGCGGCGATCCCGGGTGGCTACGACGCCGCGCGGCATGCGTTCCTCAAGAGCGAGGCCGAGCGACTGACGCCCCTGGATGCACGGGCGGCGCGGTTGGGGGCACTGGTAGAGCGCGAACCGCAACTGGCCCGTGAGCGGGCGCGGGTGGAGACATCGGCGGCGAGCGTCTTCGGGCGGTTGAAGGAGATGCGCGCGCGGCGGGATGGGATCGATTTCTCGGAGGCGACGTATCAGGCCGTGCACGAGCAGTACGAACGGGCCGCGGCGCAGGCGAAGGGGGGGGAGATCGCGGCGTTGACGGCGCGTGCGGAAGCGGCCGCGGCGCGGGCGGCGGTGGAGGGGGCGGAAGTCGGACGCCGGGAGCTGGACAAGCTGCAGACCAAGCTGGACGCGTTGCACCGGGACAAGCGGATGCACGACGAGCTGGATCGTGCGTTCTCCGATCTGCGGACGGACCTCAACTTTGCGCTTCGTCCTGAAGTCTCCGAGCTGGCGAGCGGGTTCCTCGCGGATCTGACCGAGGGCCGGTATGGCGAGCTCGAACTCGACGATCAGTACAACATCATCGTGCTCGAGGACGGGTTGCCGAAGCCTGTCATCTCGGGTGGCGAGGAGGATCTGGCGAACCTGGTGTTGCGGCTCGCGATCTCGCAGATGATCGCCGAGCGTGCGGGCCAGGCGTTTTCGCTGCTGATACTGGACGAAGTGTTCGGGTCGCTGGACGAATCGCGGCGGCATAACGTCGTCGAGCTGCTACGGCGGCTGCACGACCGGTTCGAGCAGGTGATTCTGATCACGCACATCGAGTCGGTGCGCGAGGGGATGGACCGCGTGATCACGGTGCGGTACGACGATGAGCGTGGGTGCGCGGTGACCGAGCAGGTGGATGCGTCGGGCATGCCGGATCCAAACTCGCCGGACGACCTGCCGTTGCGGGGAGGGGGACCGGTGCAGGCTGTCGCGGAGAGTGCGGCGTGATGGCGGTCGCGCGGAACTGGCGGCAGGTCCATCAGGCGGAGGGTCCGTTTGTCGCGCGGCGTGAGGACATCCCCGCGCTCAACCGGGTGTTCAGCGACGCGTTCACCGACCGGTATCGCCGGGACGGGATGGTCGGGGTGCGGGTGCCGTTCCTCAATCCGTCGATCTGGCGGTATGCGCTGGACGATGCGGGATCGGGGGCGATGCTCTGGCGTGGTGAGCGCGGCGACGTCGCGGCGTTCAACGTGGTGCATCGCTCCGGCGTTGAGGGGTGGATGGGGCCACTGGCGGTGCGTCCCGAGTCGCAGGGCGCGGGGATCGGGAAGGCGGCGGTGCGAGCGGGCATCGAGTGGTTGCGGCAGGGCGGCGCGACGGTGGTCGGTCTCGAGACGATGCCGCGGACGATGGACAACATCGGGTTTTACTCGGCGCTCGGGCTCGTGCCGGGGCGCTTGACGCTGACGCTGACACTGGATGCGGCGCCCACGGACCGGGCGGCGCCGCTGCTCGGGAGGCTGCCGCTCCGGTTGCGTGACGATGTGGTGGACGAGTGCCGGGTGCTGCTGGACGGGCTGCTGCCGGGGTACGATTTCACCCGGGAGCTGTTGCTGACCGATCATCTCGCGCTCGGCGACACCGTGTTACTGCATCGGGGCAACGCGGTGGCGGGGTACGCGCTCTGTCACACGGCGCCGCTCGTGGAGGGGCGGGTGCGGGAGGAGCTGCGCGTGCTCAAGCTGGTGCTGGCGCGCGACGGTGACCTGGATGCGATGATGATGTTGCTGGCGGACTACGCGCGGCGGACGGGCGTGCGGCGCGTGGCGATGCGCGTGCAGGGCGGATACGTGACGGCGTACGAGCGGTTGATCGCGATGGGCGCGCGGGTGCGGTGGACGGATCTGCGCATGACGCTGAGCGGGGCGGACGAGGTGATGCCGACAGGCGGCATCGTGTGGTCGAATTGGGAAGTGTAGTTGGGGACTGGGGGTTGGGGACTGGGGACTGGGGGTT
>Ga0070733_10000070_pt1 | contig 94402 bp, 83 predicted proteins | sample Coa_R1_9_FD_66450 | JGI IMG/M metagenome (GOLD analysis project Ga0070733, IMG submission 66450) | Surface soil microbial communities from Centralia Pennsylvania, which are recovering from an underground coalmine fire - Coalmine... | ecosystem: Environmental > Terrestrial > Soil > Unclassified ...
GTCGCATTGCTGTGTCCACTCGCCATGACCGAAGCATCCACCCTGCAAGATGACGAAATGCCACCTGCGACCATGGTGGGGGAGGTCCCAGGCTGGGCCTGTGACGTTTACACTCGGGAGGGTCGTCAAGCTCTCCAGGCCCTTCTCCAGCGCGATTGCAAAACCGCCCGTTGGGTTAAAGGTCATGTCCCTGCGGGACAAAGGGTCAATTTCCTTGGGACGGTTGTTTTCCGTGTGGAAGGCGGCTTGGTTCGACAGCGGGCACGGTGGCCTACGGGGGACGAACTACGCAGGCTGGTGGATATCGAATGCAACGGCCCGAGTTGCAGTGATGGCACCGAAATCCTGCAGCTCATGCGCAACGACATTGGCCTCCTGAATGCGGAGAGGTCCAATGTCGGGTGATCCTCTAACTCGTTATAACCTTCACTTATCGGGACCCAAAAAAGGCGATTTGGCACACCAATTTGCAACTGAGTGCACAAGCTTCGAGCCGAACACGGTGGCAGATTACATTCGGGAGAGCTTGGCTCAGAATACTCGGGTCGCTTATCTGAGCGACTTGGCCCACTTCGAGAGCTGGGGCGGTCGGATACCCGCTTCCCCCGAGATAATCGCCGAATATCTGGTCGCATACGCGGATGTCCTAAGCGTTGCCACGCTTAATCGACGTATAGCCGCTCTAAGCAAAGTCCATCGTTCTCGCGGATTTAGTAACCCAACCTCCGTGGAGATCGTCAAAGCGACTGTACAGGGCTTAAAACGGATCAAAGGCACGGCCCAACGCCAAGCAACCCCTCTCATCAAGGAAGACCTGTTCGTGGTGCTGGAAGCCATGGGATCGGGGCTCAAGGATGTCCGGGATCGAGCATTGCTGCTGCTCGGGTTTGCTGGTGGCTTTCGGCGCTCCGAACTGATCGGACTGAATTTCGACGACGTGGTGCTGGTACGTCAGGGCCTTGAAGTCACCCTCCGCCGTTCGAAAACAGATCAAAACGGAGCGGGTCGCAAAATCGGTATCCCGCACGGTCGAGGCCAATGGTGTCCAGTAGTTGCGCTCGACCAGTGGCGGGTCGCCTCCGGCATAACCGAAGGAGCCCTGTTCAGGCCGGTTGACCGTCATCAGCGGGTTGGTCCCAAGCGCCTATCGGGGGAAGCTGTCTGTTTGGTTGTGCGTGAGCGGGTGCAGGCAGCCGGTATCGATGTGGGGAATTATTCCGGTCACAGCCTCAGGGCAGGACTAGCAACGAGCGCGGCACAGGCGGGCGTGTCGTCGTGGAAAATTAGACAGCAAACCGGTCACGCCTCGGATGCGATGCTGGCGCGCTACGTCAGGGATGGAGAGCTATTCACAGGCAACGCCGCCAGTGCGCTCTTGTGATACAAGACAGCCCGTGGCTGACTTTAGAACCACGCTTTGCGTAGGTGCGCGAAAAGAAGATGGCGATACAGAAATCACCCGGACAAACGCAGACCGAACAATACCTTTCGCAACTCTGCGAACGGACGTTTCTCAATATTTGGTCGTACCCCAATCCCTACAAGGCCGACGGCAAAGAGTTATGCGACCTTCTGGTTGTCTTCGAGAATACGGTATTTTTGTTTTTTGATCGCGAAAGCCGTCGCTTCGACAAACCGGGCGTGGATACCCAACTTACTTGGGACCGTTGGAAGAAGGAGGCTATAACCAAACAAATTCAGACGGCAGCCGGTGCGAAGCGTTACGTGTTGGCAAACAGAGATCAAATCTACCTCGACGCAAGAAGGCAGGTTCGCCTCCCGCTGGAAATTCCTGCAGGCGATTTGCGCGTCTACAGGATCATTGTTGCTCATGGCGCTATGGAAGCTTGCAAACGCGCGTCCCGGGACAACGTGTATGGCAGCCTTGGTGTAAGTTACGAGGCTAACCCCTCTACTTCGGCCTCGCCATTCATCGTTGCGTTAGAAAAAAATGATCCGGTTCACTTGCTGGACACGCATAATCTTGACCATGTGCTCGGCGAACTCGATACGTTGCCCGATTTGCAGCGCTATTTCGATGCCAAGGAAAGCGCTATTCGTCGTCTTGATTACCTGACCTATTGCGGCGAAGAAGACCTGCTAGCCCATTATTTTTTCAATTACGATGAAACGGAAAAGTCGTACCGTATTGGTCCGAAGGACAGCAGCTACAATGGGGTCATGATTGGCGAAGGCGAATGGCGCGACTTCGTTACTTCAGCCCCGTATCAGCGGCGAAAAGCGGACAACAAAATCTCCTATGCTTGGGACAAACTCATTCAAAAGACAGGGAGGAACGCGCTCATTGGTACGTTAGGCGGTAACTCTGATGTATTTCGTGGCAAAAGCGCTATTCACGAGATGGCGAAAGAGCCGCGCCTCTCTCGACGCGCTTTGTCACACATGATGCTAACGACCATCAACAACTTCCCGGACAATGCCACGGGCCCGATGCGCCACATGTCGTTTCTGCCATCGGTCTTCAAGGATCGCGGTTACGTCTTCTTGCAGCTCTATCATCCAAATCCTGGCGACTATGAGACTGAATACAGACCTAGACGGCTGGGCACGCTTGAGATCGCATGCGGCGCGGCGAAGTTGAGGTTTCCACACCTCAACAAGGTCATCGGAATAGCCATTGATGCACCAAAATATGCATCCACCAATTCTGAGGATTTCATTTTAATGGATTGCGAGCATTGGACCGACGAGCAGTGCGCTCATTATGAAGAAGCCAATAAGGAACTTCGATTTTTTAAGACTGATGCGATGAAAGAACGACGAATGCACATGACCGATTTTCCAACGGCTCAAGTCAAGCGAACGCGCCAGGATCCACGCCGAAATCAGCTTTGCCCGTGCGGCTCTGGCAAGAAATTCAAGCGATGTCACGGTGGTGCCGCGTGAAGCACATGCGTTAACGCTTAGCTTTCCGAAGCTCGCGCCCAATGTGATCAGGTCCGGGTTAAGAGCGGGCCTACTGGATTTGCAGCTATCATCTCCGTAACCTGGGCAATTGATGGGCAAACGATAATTCCCGAATTCAAAGTGCTAGTGAGTTCCGTAGGTTCACCGCGAAAAAGTACTTTTCCATCCTCGGTCCAAAATGCACTGACGACGCCCATGACCTGGAACGGGATCGACGAATTGTTTTGAGGACGAAACACAACAGGACCGCCGGAAAAACCTGGATTGTTATGGCCGTCTAACAAAAAGACCTCTCGCTCTTTGCCGGGCTCTCCGATGCTCCCGGACATAATTGCTCGCTTTATGAGCGGAATGGGAAACCCCTCATTCATATCGACACTCGTATGTAAGCCGAAGGGAAATCCCAAAAAAAATACGTCCTGGCCCCAAACCAATTTCGCTGAACTTGCTTCCAACGGAAGCGCTGGGGAAATCTGCTCGTTCAGTGCGAGGACGGCAACATCGGTGTCGAGGCGCTCTTCAGCACCGAGCCCGACGACTTTAACTGATCGAGAGGACCACTGACCCTTGTGGCGGATTTCGATGCTGTCGCTTTGACCAATACCCTCGCAGACATGCCGGGCCGTCACAAGGTACTGCCTATTCTCGACATCTATTGTGAACCCCGTGCCGGTCGAATGACCAAACTTGATATATAAGACGCGGCGGAGGACGTTCGCAGTGATCATCTGCAACTCCACTATTAGAGGTTTCATGAACGACCGCCAGAGCACCGCGCATCACCGCTCCGGGGTCCGACCTTTGCATTATTGCGTAATCTCGCGGCGGGGGAACAAAGCTTCAAATGACCCGGCAAGAAACCACGGCATCGCATAACGGCATATCTTTGCCATACGAATAAAGCGTGCCAGTTCGAGTTCTTCTCCGCCACTCAACCCTACAGCCATTCTGAAAATATGACGCCCATGGGGAGATCACCCTGGTGTAACCTACCAAAATGACCAAGAGCGATTTGCAAGCACCCGAGGACGTCCAATGCCCATCCCCGATTACCAGACCCTAATGTTGCCTGTCCTGAGGTTGGCTGCCGGGGGTGAGACACGGGTTCCCGACGTCGCGGAGCGGATCGCTGATGAGTTCGGCCTTGCACAGGAGGAGCGCGACCAGATGTTGCCGAGCGGGCGACAGCGGCTCCTGCACAATCGCGTGCATTGGGCCAAGTTCTACATGTCAAAGGCCGGGTTGATCGCTTCGCAGCGCCGAGGATGGTTCTCGGCGAGTGAGGCTGGCCGCGCCCTCCTGGCTCGCAAACCCGAGCGCATCGACGTTTCCGAACTCATGAAGATACCCTCGTTTGTAGAATTTTATGCGGGTCAGACCAAGACCGACGATGTCATTTCCACGACAAAAACCTCAGCCATTCATACGCCCATTGAACAAGTCACACCCGAAGAACAGATTGAAGCCGCTCACCTCGCCTTTCAGGCGGCCCTTCGAGATGATCTTTTGCAACGCATCCTCCAAAATAGCCCCAGCTTCTTCGAAAGGGTTATCATCGATCTTCTGGTCGCAATGGGATACGGGGGCACACATCAGAATGCTGCCACACAACTTGGCCGTTCTGGCGATGGAGGCGTCGATGGCGTCATCAATGAGGATCGACTTGGCCTTGACCGCGTTTACGTACAAGCGAAGCGGTACGCGACAGGCAACCAAGTGGGCCGTCCCGAAGTTCAAGCCTTCGTTGGCAGCCTAGTCGGCCTGGGGGCCAACAAGGGCGTGTTCGTAACTACTTCCACATTCAGCGCTCAAGCTGCGGAGTTCGTCCGCCATCTTTCTCAGCGAGTAATCCTAATCGACGGCAAGAAGCTTTCCGATTTAATGATCGAGCACAACGTCGGCGTTCGAGCGAACCGCACGGTCGAGTTTAAACGGCTTGATGAAGATTTCTTTTCTGAAGAGGAATGATCGGTTTTGACGGGAAACCCTGATGAATACCGAGGGTAACGCTCTCGCCCAAGGCCTGTACTGGTACGCAGAAAAGTTGCTGTGGGGCCATGAGGGCGTTGAGAAGGACTACAACGAAGCGTTCAAATTGTTTCGCGGGCTGCAGACTTGGGGTTCTCTGACGCCTACTTGAGGATTGGGCAACTCCATGAGTACGGCAAGGGGACGGAGCGCGACAGGAGCGCGGCCCTGGTGAGCTATCGGACTGCCGTTGAGGCCGGTAACTTTTTCGGCTTCGCGTTTCTGGCCAACCCGGTGTCACGGGGTTCCCAGAATGCAAAGACGCAGGCTCTCCGGAGCCGCTTCATCGCCGCGCTGAGGCGAACCCCGATCCGGGCTTTCTAGCGGCGACCCCGGGGGAGCTTCTTCACCAATATATCGCATCACATTTGCGGCTTGGTCTCGATCCGCAACATAAAGTTACACTTCGAAACTACCGGATAGAGATCATTGGCTATCATCAGCAGCTTCTCGAACACACGACTGCGGGCGAGGAACTGGACCGGCTGGAGATCGTCTCGAAATGGATGCATCAGCACTTAGGGCCATGGCCATGAAGAAATACCCCTCTACGTGATGTCCACGCCTTTGTACGTCGCCACGCACCCGCGCAACATTTCGTCTCACATGGAGTAGATGCCGTGCCTTCTGAAATGCGTTCACCTCGTCTCGCCGTTCTCATCGACGCTGACAACGCTTCCGCCAAGATCGTGGATGGATTGTTCGAAGAAATTGCGAAAATTGGGGAAGCAAGCGTCCGCCGTATCTACGGCGACTTCTCTAGCGCTCGTTCGAAGGCTTGGGCGGATACACTGTCCAAGCATGCCATTATACCCCAACAGCAGTTTGCCTACACTACTGGGAAGAATGCATCCGACATCACGCTAGTCATTGATGCTATGGACCTGCTTCATAGCGGTCGGTTCGATGGATTTTGTCTGGTTTCCTCGGACAGTGATTTTACCCGCCTTGCCGCCCGCATCCGTGAGCAAGGCGTCGATGTTTTCGGGTTCGGTGAGCAGAAAACTCCGGAGAGCTTCCGGCAAGCCTGTCGAAGGTTCGTGTACACGGAGAACCTGCTTCCCGCTGCGGCGAACAGTCAAGATGCCTCTTCGACTTCGAAGCCTCTTCAGCCCCTCAGCGAAGCGACGCCGATCATTAAAAAGGTCATCACACTGATGGAAAGCGAAGACGGATGGGTGCCTTTGGGGGAAGTTGGAAAACAGCTTGCCAACCTAGCTTCCGACTTTGATCCCCGAACCTTTGGCTTTCGCAAGTTGAGCGATTTGGTGAGAAAGACCAATTCGTTCGAAATCGAACACCCAAGAGGGGGGACGATGCGCATTCGTACAAAGGCTCCTGCCGGGACACCTCCGAAACCGAAGGCAATCAACAAAGCTCCTACCTAATGGCGGCTCGAAGCCAGGAGGCATACAGGAACGTCCACCGTCCATTCATGACAGTATCAACCCATCAGACCCCATTGATCCAAGGCAGTCAGGACAAACTCACCCCTGCAAGGACGCTATTTTGAGCCTTCCCTTGCATAGGTCAGCTGCCAACCACCTGTGGCGCAGCCCACCAATAATCGATGATGAATTCTGGCTTCGCGCCGAATTGGCGACGTAAAAGGAGGCGTTAGGCGGGGAAAATTGGTGGGATTTTTGGGGGATGACTTTGGGCCATCGTTTTTCCTTTTGACCAAGGCCGTGGCGGCTTAGCTGCAGTTCTGCCCTGCTAGGGTATTAACGTGTCGAGTTCGCGGCACTCCCCTCCTAAATGTACCATCGCGTGGCAATTAGCACAGACGATAGCAAGGTCGGCGAGCGTTACTTTCTTGCCCGACTTCGGGGCTTTGCTAAGTTGTTCTTTGTGATGCACATGGGCGTAGTTACGGCCAAGTTCACCGTATCGCTGGAAGAAATCAAACTCGCATCCAGGCACTTCGCAAACTAGCCGCCCGTTGTCTTTGGCGAGGGCATCTTTGATCTTTGCTGTCCGAAGTCGCCATTCACGTTTGCGTTGCGTGATTAGGGCCAGTCGCTTCCAGGCCTGGCCTTCGTGGGCCATATACTCGGCCTCTTCATAGCCGTCATTTCGCTCGGGCTTAACACCTCGCTCTAGCCTGTGAGCGCCAGTGTCGAAGTCATAGGATGTGACAGCCCAAGGTGTATCGTCCAAAATGCGGCCCTTGACGCCACCCTTGTTCTTGCTAGGCGTCTTACCTCCATTTAGAAGGATGATGACCCTGATTGGAAGGCCGTTGATGTACGCCTTGGTGAGAAGTTCATCAGCCCTTTCGGCACGGCGCACTTTAACTGGATGAGGGTTGCTTGACCTAGAACGGTAATTCTTAAACTGAAGAATGCTACCGTTCACCTCCTCCATGTCCCGGTGCCATAAGCAGAGGACGATGAACCGGTCAGGTTTCTCAAAAGCCCAATTATAGCAGTATTTCGGGTTCGCGGCGGGCGACTTTTTCTTGCCCTTGCCGTAGTTTGCCCAATCGCTGACGTCGAGCTTCAATTCTTTTAGGATGTCGTAGACTAAGCGTTTGTGGCTCGGGCGAAGCTGGGCAAGGGTGATCATCGGAATATTCTCCTTTCGGCCCGGACAGCCGCTTCGGGCAAAGCCCCGCCTGCGTCAGGCAATTGGACGGGAGTGACAATGACACAAATATATCTTCCCAGTACCGGAGCTGCCGACTGGAGGCGATTACTGGCCGATCCTATCAAGCAATGGGAAACGGGATATTCCGCTAAGTCGTTAGCAAGCTGCTGGGAGGCTGCAGAAGGGCTTCCGAAGGAGATCACGGATATCCTGCGGATCGATGGGTGTGAGCCCGAACTCTTACTAGCCCTCCCCGAGCACAAGGTTCAATTGCCTGGTGCCGCGCTGGGCGCAAGTCAAAACGACATTTTTGCGCTAATGCGGATCGGCTCGCGCACTATGGCGGTGACCATAGAAGGAAAGGTGGACGAGCCCTTTGCCCAGTTACTCGGGCAATGGCTAGTCGACGCCTCGCCTGGCAAGCTCACTCGACTTGCTTTTCTCTGTGACGTGCTGGGCCTTGAAGAGCGCACACTTCCACATGACATTTATTATCAGCTCTTACATCGAACTGCTTCGGCGGTGATCGAAGCCGAGCGGTTCAAGACGGACGCGGCGGTGATGCTGGTGCACTCGTTCTCGCCAACCCAACGGTGGTTTGATGCGTTCGCACATTTCGCGTCACTATTCGGCGGCATTGCAGAACCAGGCAAGCTAATGTTGGTCAGGCCAAATGCTGACCGGCCACTCTACCTAGGTTGGGCGTGCGGTGATGCTCGCTTTCTGACGGCATAGCCTTCGCAGGGCGACAAGAGCAGAGGTCATTTCCTCCACCTGCGCCGATCTAGCGAAAGCCCCTGCCGTGCGGGTCGCTAAAACGGAATGCCGGGCTAACGACCTTGCCCCGACGATCCGGCAGCTACAGGCGGAAGGGGCTTGTTCGCTCCGAGGACCTGCGGCCAGTCTAAACGCAAAGGGCATAACAGCCGCTCGCGGTGGCAATTGGTCGGCTGCACAGGTTCGCAGCGTACTCAGTCGGCTGGAATTCGCGGAAGCGATGTCAGACCGTCGTACTTACACATGAAGTAGTTCGTTTAGCTTCCAGCGAGCAGAGGCGCTCAGTAGAGCGTTTTCGAGAAAAAGGTCGAACGCAATATTCGGGCCAATTCCAAAAATGACGGCTATCTTCTTTCCGAATGCCCGAAGTGTGACTTCAATATCCTCCCGGCGGAACTCCTCAAATCGCTTAAGAAGAAGTCCCTGGAACGCCTCTATCGCCACGCCCTTGTCTTGCAATGCGCGAGCTACGCCGATCACTAACGCACGCATGAAAACCTCACTATTCTCGCTTCCAAGAAGTTTAAAAGAAAATATGTCCACTAAGATAAGTAAAAATGCTGCTGTCTCTGTCATCGATTGCCGTGCTTCGTCGTCTCCCAGCCGAATGTCAGAATTCTTATCCTTAAATTTGGCTGCGAAAAGCAACCCGGTGTCGCAATTGTCGACGATCAAACGGACAAGCACGTTAGCCTTTTCTTCCAGAACGGCCTTCGTATTCGGTTTGCCGCGAAAATAATCCCATGCACCCTGCGCGGTTGGTTCGCTGTCGGATGGCTCTTGCGGAGCTGCGTCCTGCGAAGCTTGGGTTTGATTGTGCTCGTCTTCGGCACTCTCGATGGCGAAGCGGAGCGCGGCGTGGGCGCTGTCTGCCGCCGCACAGGCTTGCCTGAAATGGCGGTGTGTTCTCCACATGCGAAATAAACTACGCTCGGCTTCCACCTCTGCAAGTGCGGCGAGAAACGCAGCGTAACTAGCTTTTGAATTGGTGACCGCCGCGATCACGAGTGGATTGTCAGCAATTTTGGGGTTACTAGCAACGAGAGCGTAGTTAAATTCATAGCGAGCCTTTATGGCTGCGAGGTCGGCGTCCTTAGTTCGTGGATCGGACATGGGGGCATCCTTTAACACAAATTGTCTCGCCCCGGAAGCTTGCAGCGGAGCAAGAGCGTGCTGAACCGACATGGCGCGGAAAAACGACCCTTCGAAAGAGGGATCGGATCATCAATCGAATTCCTGCTTCAAGAACGCGCGTGCTATTATTTCATCGGCACTGTACGGCCCGGAGATGATCTCGCCGGAGACCTCCACCCGATAGCTAAAGTCCTGCCCTTGATGACTATGGTCGCGAGCAAGCTTCGAAGCGTAGGAGTAGGGGCAGTCCCTGAGAGGTACAACGTGCACTTCATGCGCGGCACCATCAGGCCTCATTATAGTAATCCGGGCCAAATTTTCGTTCCTGCGTTGCGGCAAGTTTCAAACTCAGAGATGTGCGGGACGTGGATCAAATTTTCTACCTAGCGATATTTAAGCGTCCAAACGCGATATTGCTCATCGTAAATTCGGTTGGGCAAGCCCTCTCGTGCGAAGGCCGCTCCGTCATAGCCCGAAGGGCGAGGGCAGGCCTCGGCAAGTTTCCATAAAGAGATTTCGCAGCTGCCCGAGGAGCGGGCCGCGCTACTCGTCCCTGATCAAGCTCACAGAACAGAGGCGAACCGACCCCTACGTTTGGGTGCATTCAGACGAGGATGGATAGATTGACGTCCTAGTCCTGGAACAACGCACACCTTTGTCACGGCCTGCCAAGCCGCGAGTATCGACGTCCAGACTTAGTATCCAACCCATCAGCCCCTTTTGATCCAAGGCAGTCAGGACGAAATCGACCCCGCAGGATCGTCATTTTGAACCATTCATCAAAATGACCGAGAGCTATTCAAACGTGGCGCAGCCTCATAAAAAATCGATCATGAATTCTGGGCTTGTATCGAATTGGCGATGTAAACGGCGCTGTTCGGCGGCTGAAATTGATGGAAATTTTCGGGACGATCTTGGCCACGATTTTGTCTTTAGGCTCTCCAGCGAAACCGGTTGTTCTCATTCCTAACCAAATGTTGCACGCAGGCGCATCCAGACGGTCCGCCGAAAAAGCCTTGGCAGTCCCGTTGGGCTAGCCCGACGCGCTGCCGCGCGGGCGATGCTTATTGCACCGGACGATCCTCGCGCCCGGCGGTTCAATCCGTGCGTCGCGTTTTTTGTTGTCAGGTGTACATTTCGAAGGTCAAATGGTGAGGTCTCGATCTTCCAACTTGAAAAGAAGGGGCGCAGCAGATGGATAGCATTTTGCCGCTCATGGTTGGCGCGGCCATTTCGTGCATCGTTGTTTTCCTGGCGAAGGTCCTGATTGGGTCAAGACAGTCGCACAGTACTGGCCAGACAGCTGCCGATCCGCCGCTTGGTGGTATACTTGTGAACGTTGCGGTTGGTAAGCCGCAGGAGGCTCTAGCAATGAGCAATATCGTTGACGTGGTTTCTGAAGGCCCTTCAGAACGCGAAGCCTCCCTAATTGACTTAGCGTCCCCTAAGCGATTTCGGGACGGCTCTGGACCTCAGTGGCATGACTATGTTGAAACACTGAAAGTTCTCGATGCGATTTGGCGGGACAGGAAGTTCCGCAATACCTCGTTCGGCGTTCTCGGCCCCCAACCTAGCTGGGAAGATACCATTGCGCGTGGCGGAAGTCTTTTTGAGGTAGATAGCTGGGCAATATTAGAGGAAGACCAAGTGTCGATGATTGCGCCGACGCACTTCTTCGCCGACGGCGACGCTCTGCTCGGCTCCATAGGTCGGCGCAGCAAGGATGTTTGCTCATTCCTGTTCGAACCGGAGGCGGCGAACGACCGCGACCGTGTCCTTTCTCTTCTCAAACAAGCACGGTCCTTGTCAGCGCAGAGTATACCGCTCGCCGGCGGCGAAATCCTTGCGGAGATGTGCGCAATTCGGGGCATGGGAAGGGCCTTCGCAACTCGCCTTCTGGCACTCGCCCGGCCAGACGGATTTGTGGTGGTCAACAATAAATCCGCAGATTGGCTTCGTCAGGCTACTGGACTTGCTCTAACGGGAAAGCGGCGGAGTTACCGTCACCTGCTTGAGTGGCTAGATGGGCAGGCATGGTATCACGCCGCAGAACCCACGGATGATCCCATCGGTCGAAGGTTATGGGGTATCCGCGCAGCCGTGCTCGACGCGTTCGCTTACGAACCATTGCGATAGAAATTGTAGTGCATCGCCGTACTACGCGACCGCACCGACTTTCATTATTTCCTGGACCTGTCCTGCAGACAGCGCAGCATTATTCAAACCCAAAACGTTCCAAAGCCCGCTTTCCCTGATGATTGCACGCGTTGGATGAAATTTTCCCAGCCAGTTGGTTGATGGTCCACAGTCACGACATTGGAAGATCGTTGAAAGAAGGCCGCACTCGACACGCAATCTTTCCGAGGCTTGGTCAATTCGCAACACGGTAAACGAGAAATTGGTGCACATGTATTGTGTAACGTCATTCTCGATTTGCGCGAGTTTCGTTCTGTCGATTTTATCTGCGCTGGCTTGGCGTGATCTTTTGGTCGTAAGATCGATTTTCCATTGATCAAGAAAAACATCGCCTGCCCGGGCTAGTAGACAGCAGCCAACGTGTTTTCTGAAGATACTGCGATCCTTGTTTGAAGTGTAAAGATGTTCACGAATTCTTGGTCCAAGATTATTTTGGCCCGTATGCGTTCCGACGCGGACAATCCGTTCCCCGCCATGTCCAGTTTCTCCTCCTTCAAACAGCACGTATACCCCATTGGGCGGGACCCCTCCCAAGTCTTCGCGTTTAAGCCTTGGCAGGCGGGATAACCAATCGTGCAGTCGTTGACATGATGCACTCATCACGATTGCCGCTCTAGCCACTGTAGTTGCTTTCCGAACGATAAGCCCGCCATAGGGACCTTAAAATGCTTGAGATGAGGAACAAGATTTTCTCGATATGCTGACCCGGCAAGGATCACAAACTGGTCTGCGTCAAGATCGCATTGTTGGCCCAGTTTAGTAACTACGGTTCGTGCCCACTGTTGCCTGTCGCGAGCACTCATTTTTTTCAGCGTCTGCTCGTACGGGTCAATAATGTCATCGGGTTTCAACAGACCGTATTTTGCAGATAGAATATACACACCCTTTGGCTTGAGGCTTAGGGCGTAAGCCATCATCTTTCGGAACAAAGGGCTTGTGTACATATCGGCTGCTTTGCACCGATTGGCACGCTTTGATTTAACGCAAGAAAGCAAAACGATTTCACCTTCGTGCCGTTGCGCTGGACGCGACTGAACAGCGGTCCCTTTAAACTTTGCTATTAACGTATGAAGAGCAGTCGTTATCCGATGCATCTCATTTTGTCCGCATTCACAGCTTTATGGGTGGCAACGGCCACAGCACGAGATCGTTTTTAAACCAAGAACAGGGTCGCCTGATACTGAAGCCAAATCGTCCCCCGCCCAGATCGCTATGCCAGAGTAACCTTGATACTGCCGCTTGGAAACGGATCAACGGTTTCCTTCGCAAAGGCACAAGTCTGCCAGTCGAAGTATTGAACCGCCAGAACGCTTCACAGAGCAGTATCCAACCCATCAGCCCCATTGAATTCAAGGCAGCCAGCACGAAATCGCTTCCGCACAGCCGTCATTTTGAACCTCCATCTAAAATGACAACATGCTTTTCGCCCGTGGCGCAGCCCCCTAAACCATCGATCATGAATTCTGAGCGGGTCACGAATTGACGATGTCAACGGAGCTGTTAGGCGGGGAAAATTGGTAGAAAATTGGTGGGCATCTTCGCTACGATTTGGCCGTGACGGCAGCCCGCGAGGCGGGAAAGTAACGGGGCAGAAATCGGGTGTGGCCAAGCCGCCGCAATAATTCTTTACTCACGCTGACATAGGCCTACCATCCTCTCATATTTAAATTTCCTCTCAGAGGAGGCTTGCCATGTATCGGGGCATTGCCCTGGCGCTGGGGCTGCTGGTCACTCCAGCTGCCGCCGGGTTTAACAAATACGAGTGCGAGGACATCAAGTCTTATTACCAGTCCTGCGCGGAGGAGCACCTGGACGAAGATGCCAGTGCCGAACGAGCGGGGTACCCAAAGCCGTGTTTGCCAGAGCAAAGGCTCAGTAAATCGTGGGTAGGGATGATGTATGACCTGGAGAGGTGGCACGGCATGAACCCCGAGCCGGGCCAGGACACCGAATTTCAGAAACTTTGCCATCAAGTCTGTGGCAAGAAACTGACAGCCGAGCAGGCGTACAGTCACTTCTGCCCCCGGCCCAAACCCTAGCCCAGCCAGCCTTCTCATACGGACATCCGTGCAACCGGGTGCCATCTGAGCGTGGCTGCCGAAATCGCATATCTCTGCCAGGCGCAGTTAGGGACCGCCAGTCAGCATCCAGTTTCTGCATCCAATCCATAAGCCCACCTTGGGCCAAGGCAGCAGAGCGAACTCACCCTTGCGCGAACGCTATTCTGTCCGCCGCTAGCCGCGACCAGCAGCCATCAAGCTGGGCAGCCGTGCGGTAGGCAGGCAACGGTGACCCGAAAAGTCCTAAAACACCATCATAGACGTGTCGAACCTGTTGCTCTCCAACCCCAAAGCGTGTTTTGTGGAACCTTATTAATTTTAATTTTTAAGCGGGGGTATTGGGGCAATGAAAAAGATACTGACGGCGATAGTTTTGATGACTTCAGCGGGCACTGCGTTGGCAGCGGACATGCCACAGGCGGTCCCGTACACTCGGGCGCCGTACGTTTCACCAATCTATAACTGGACCGGCTTTTATATCGGTGCCATGGGCGGTTATGGTTGGTCGGATACGGTGCGAGCGACCATTGGCGGTTTAGCCGTCTCGGCGTCGAGCAGTGATCTCAAGGGCGGGTTCGCTGGCGGCACGGTTGGCTACAACTTGCAGATGGGTAGCTGGGTGGAAGGTATCGAAGTAGATGCTGCTTGGTCCGACTTGAAATTCTCGCAATCAGCTTTCGGCGTGACGCTCGCCGACAACATTCAATCGTTTGGAAGCGTTACCGGTCGGATCGGCTTTGTACCCGCAAGCACGGTTCTAGTTTACTTCAAGGGTGGCTATGCGTGGGCCGATAACCAAATATCGGCTGCAGGCTTTGGACTGACATTCGCTGAAAGCCGCTTCCATTCAGGTTGGACCGTGGGCGGCGGCCTCGAATATATGTTCCTGCCAAATTGGTCGGGCAAAGTCGAATACATGTTTGCCGACTATAGCAACGCGAACTACCTAGCCACTTTTGTGCCAGGCGGCATCGGCTTGGGCGTCTCCGTGAACACGGTGAAGGCGGGCGTTAATTACCACTTTGGCGGCCCCGTCGTAGCTCGATACTGAACTTTCCTGGGACAACACACACAGCTGTCAAGGGCTGCCAAGCCGTGAGGATGGACGTTTAGATTTAGTATCCAACCCATCAGTCCCACTGAATTTAAGGTAGTCACGGCGAAATCGCCCTCGCCCAGCCGTCATTTTGAACCGCCATCCATAATGAGTGGCACAGCTCCATCGAAACCGATGATGAATTCTGAGCCGGTGACGAATTGGCGACGTCAAAGGAGCTGTTAGGCGGGGAAAATTGGGGGTAATTTTTGGCGGCCCACCATCCTTGGTCTGGCGCTGCTATTTCATTTTTGGCGTTGTGTCCGCACTACCTTACGGCCAAACTCTTCTAGCAGCGCGTCGTTCGCGGCTTTCTGTTCAGGGAGGCGGGGCCAATGGGTAGAGCCTGTATCACCAGCATAGCCGCGACATTCCTGGCTTTCTTGACGGACCCGCTCCTGGCGCAACTCGTGGATGGGGGTGGCAAGATCGCTACGCAAAACGCTGTTTACACCATTGTAATTCCCCGAGACGACCCCGGGTCGCCGTGGTGCGTGTATCGAAATGGCAAAAAAATCTTTTGTCCTGAAGAGCAAGCTGAATTTGGTATTCCAATAAAAACGAAAGACTACGAGCTGATCCCCCTGACGAAACACCTAAGTGGTTCGGGGCAACGGTGGTGGGATTACTCGCTGATTATTGAACGGGGTGAGGACGTCGCTATCAAAACGGTAATTGACAACTGTTTCGAAGCCAGTTGTGAGATTAAAGCTGCCAAAGTGAACTATCAAGCAAACAGCGTACTATTTGACGTTGGCCGCTCCAACGGCTTCCGAGTGACGTCGCTGTTCAACAATGGCGCTCTTTCGCTGAAAAAAACTAAGCTAGACCCGAAAGAACCTTTGGACGATCAAACCTGTAAAGAATTATTCGACGTGTTGCAGGGCTGTGGCACGCTCCTCACATCTTCTAAAGAGCCGAACTGTCCCGCAGAATATTCCGGAGCTAGTCAAGCCACTCACTTCTTCTTTGTGAAAGTGGAGAACGAATATCCCGGGTTTTCAAGAAAGCGGTTTGATCAAGCGTGCCAGAGTGCGTGTAGTTCACGGTCAAAAGTTGAACGTATGACGTTCAACCGGAGCTTTTGCCGGAAGAAATAGATCAGTGACGCGTAGATGACCGTGACAATCCGATGCGGCTGCTAAGAGCTTCACCTTCGAGGGGCGTCTCTGAGACTTAATCTTGCCTTGGTACAGTCACCTGGTACAGTTTCGAGTGAAATTTAATTGTCTCGGCATGTCGCCGCTTGGTAACCCTCTGATATCGCTACGGACGGAATTTTTGGGACCTTCTCCCTCCCTCTCCGCCACGCCACAGTACTCCTCGATATCCAATTGTTCGACGCAACAGCAAAACCAACGAGCACGCTTTTGCCGCCAATTCTGCGATGTTGCCCTTGCTCACCCGCGCAGAACCGTAGTTTTTGATCGTGGCTTCGGAGGACGGGTTTCGCAAGGGAGAAACTAAGCCCGGCAAGCTCTAGCCTGGCAACGCCGCATTGACACCCGGCGCAGGCTGCAGAATGGATGTTCCTGGCCGACAGCGCATCTGGGCACCTTGTCGAACAAAAGGAAGATCGAGCATTATGATTGGGCTCGCGGCTAAGTACAAGTTGCCTGCGGTTACATTAGTCGTCCGGAAGCCGCCGCCGGCGGCCTAGTCTCCTATGGGCCTAATCAGCTCGACCAGTTCCGTAGCGCGGCCGGCTACGTCGATCGCATCTTCAGGGGCGAGAAGCCGGGCGACCTTCCGGTGCAGGCCCCGACCAAATTCGAACTGGTTATCAATCTCAAAACCGCGAAAGCACTTGGCTTGACCATCCCCCAGCCGCTGCTCGTCACCGCCGATAAATTAATCGAGTAAGGGGGCGGCGGATGTTTCCTGTTGGCAAATAGTGTGAAAGACGGCAGCGCGAACAGCAGATGATGTAGGGTCAGTCGATCTGGCGATCATGACGGCCATTTTGTACCCAAGCATTGTCAACGCATGGTGGCAAGGTAGAGCTAGTCCTTTTTCGGTGGTATCCGCCCATCTTCCGATAAAGCGACGCCTCGGTAGAACCTCGCAATCGCATTGAGGGTTTGTTCAGGTTGCTCGCGGTGCGGGACGTGGCCGCATGTCGGGATAATCAGGGTCTGCAATGAGCACCTGCACAAGTCTTTGGCGATTTCGACCTGGTGGTGAGTGCCGTACCGGTCGTTGTCGCCGCGCAAAACCAAAATTGGAACGCGGATCTTCGCAAGCTCCTCCCGCAGGTTAAAGGACGCGAAGGCCGGCTCGAGCCATACGTCATTCCAGCCCCAGAACGCAGCGTCGACATAAGTATGATAGCGCGAAAGCCGTTGGCGCAAATTGCTGATTTTGTAGGCCTCCCGAGCGTTCCGGATTTCAGCGAGGGTCTCTATCTCGACGAAAAAATGCGGAGCTATCAAGACTAGCCCGATGACACGGGGGTCATCAATGTTTCCGGCATAAGCCGTTACCATAGATGCACCGTCACTATGACCGAGCAATATGCCTCGCTGGAAGCCGATGGCATCCATGATCTTAGGCAATACGTCCAGCGCATGACGGCTTACGTAATCGATCGGAAGGCCATGACCGGAAGGTGGCGATTCACCATAGCCAGCGCGGGAATAGGTAAAAATGCTTGCGCCGGTTTGTTCAAAAAGGCGCCGGGGAAACTCACCCCACGTTTTGATCGAGCCGAGCCCCTCATGCAACATGACAATTGAAGGCGAATGTGCGGGCCACGGGCCTAATATTTGGTACTCAAGCGCCATGCCGTCGATGACGATCTGTCCCTCAGCAGCTAGTGCCCTCATTTGTCTTTCCATCTCGTCAATTTCCCGACCATCATTTGGCTTTGAAGGATAGTTTAAGAGATTTCGCTCCAGTTAAAGAAACGCAGGCACTAGTATTGCGAACCAATCCAAACACTTTGGCCATTACCACGTTCTCATCTTGCCAGTTTGATAGCCTTGATCAACTTCGGCTTTTTCAATAAGCTGAAGCAAGATCGATATTGCTTTGTAGCTGCTTGCGAATGGGCTTGCCATGAAAGTTGTAGTCAACCGAGCTGTAGGCTCTTCGTTCGCACTGAGTCCAGCAGGACTGAGTAGGCTACATGAATTAAAAGATGCATTTGGGCACGCTCGAGATGCTGCAAGACCACCTGAAAAATCCGATTGGTTGTATAAGCTCCGGCGAGATGATGTAGATCTCGTCCAAGTTGTTGAAGAACTTGGCTCCGCTGCCTTTGGGCAGAACGCGGAACTAGCTATTATTGAAATACCCAATAATGCAAATTGGAGAATTTCCGATGTTGTCGGGTTTGAATACATAAAAATGGATGATCAGATATTTTAAGTATCTCGGGAGATAATGAGATGTTCCAAGACCTTCCTTCTTCAACTCGTTCGCGAACCGCAATTGGCCACAGCCTGATTGCTTGATTGCCGGCGCCACGACCACCGTGGCTCTTCACGATCGGCTTTTTGCCGCTTCCCGGTTCGCTCCAAAGCGCTCCGTACTATTCGTACCGTATGAATGGCAATTCACTCTTGTACGAAAACACCGGCGTGCGCGATTCGAAGTGGCCAGGAGCGGCGGCGTAGTCGGTCACGCGTTTGAGCATAAATTCTGTCACATCGACGATTGGCATGTGTGCCAGGACTTCCGCCACAGGATAGAATCTCAGCTCGGATAGCTCGCCCGAGCCGCCAAGTTTTCCCAGCAGTCCCTCGGCACGGGTAATAAAGAATCGCGCGTGAAAACGGATTGGGCTGACCGGTGAAGTTATTGCTCGGCCAAAGTAGCTGAGGCGATGCAGCGCGGGTGCGAGTCCGCGAGCCTTCCAATAGTTCCAGTCGGCGTGCTCTACCGCACCGATATCGCCAACATCTGCAAGTAACAAACCGGTTTCCTCGTAGGTCTCGCGTACTGCCGTCATGGCGAGCGCCAGAGCCAAGGCCGCATTTCGGCGCACGCCCATGCGGCTGATGACAGCGGAATCGAGTGGCGCTGCAGCACGAACAGTGCGATCGGCAGGATCGATGCGGCCACCTGGGAAAACGAAAAAATCTGGTAAAAATGCGGCGCGGCGAGTTCGCCGGCCCATTAGCACCTCGGTCCGCTTACGGCTGTTACGCCAGATGATCATCGAGGCGGCGTCACGTACTTTGGCCGGAGCGTCGGCCGGATTTGACTTTCCATGCCCCAAGGGCCGACGGTGCTGATAATAGGGCGACATTTGGCCTCGAGGGGTTCAGAAACTTCGCCAGCTCAAATCAAATAGCCATCCGTTAGGAATCCCGTTTAGCGTTGATTGGCAGATCGAAAGGCATAGGATAGCGGTCAGGAAAAGACCTACAAGATGCCCACCCATGCGGCGATGCGTCGGAAGTGGTGGCTGACGGCAGAGGACGGCGGGGCGCCCACCGAGTCTGGCATTCATAAAAAGAGGGAAGTAGGCCAAAGCGATCGTCGCCTCCGGCTTCTCATTTGACCGACTGTCTCGCAAACGAATGAGAGTTGGGGCCCGGCGGGATTTTCATGACCCGCCCGATTTCCTTCGGTGTGGGAAGCAATTTGTGCTTCTCCCACATCTCCTTGAGCAGGGCTTGGCTCTCCTCAGGCATAGGTTCGACTTTTCGGGTCGACAGATTGACGTGGACCGCGAGCTGTTCGAGCGTCGCCATCTGAAAGTTATTCTCCGCATGCCGCATCGTATGAAAATAATGGATGCGTTTCTCGTCAAATCCGAGAAGCTGGGTTGTAACCTTTACCTCCTCGTTAACGCTGAGTTCCTTCTGATAGGTGATGTAGGTATCGACGGCAAAAGTCGACTTGCCAGTCCGTTGCCGGTAGGGCTTGCCGAGACCGATGAGCGGATAGAACTCGTCGGTTCCGTGATCGAAGATCAGCACGAAAAAGGCGACGTTCATGTGGCCGTTGTAGTCGAGCCACTCCGAAAGCACGCGCTCGCGCCACCGAGAAACTGGAGCTTCAATTTGGGAAACGGACGTGTCCATCGTACCTCCTACAGTTACAGTGATATTTCACTATCACATCATCGGCACTGTGTGTCAACTCATCCGACCGCGAATACCAGTAGAAGAGCCCGCCGCTGCTGTTCTCGTTAGGTATTGATTTGGACCGCTCCAGCCCTTAGGGAGGTTCGATCCTCCTCTTACGTTTCAGAGCAATCGTATGACGTTTTTCCGGAATGATTCGATATGTGTGCGTATCGCACGCTCGGCAGCATCCGCATTATGAGCTTCGATCGCCTTGAGAATGGCAACGTGCTCCTTGTGCACCGCCAGGTGATGCTCGCGCTCTCTCAGAGAAATGAACCAGAAACGAAGCGATTGGTCGTGAAGATTTGTCAGCAAATTCGTAAGGACCCGATTTTTTGCGGCTTGAGACAAGGCGATGTGGAAATCGCGATCAAGCATCATCTGGCGCTCGACGTCGGCCAAGGGCAGGGCTTTGCCGGCTTCATCGACGATGCGCCTAATGTCTCGAATATCGCTATCATTCGCCCGCTCGGCCGCGAGGCGGGCGCAGTAGATCTCGTTAATCAAACGGACGTCGGTGATCTCAAGGACGTCATTCAGGCTAATTCCCCTGACAATGATCCCTTTGCGGGGAATGACCTCGACCATGCCTTCCAATGTCAGACGATTGAGGGCTTGATGGATCGGTGTCCGGCCGAGCCCTAAGATATCACTGACTTGCGTCTCGTTCACATATTCGCCGGGGCGCAGGCGGAGCGTTATAATTAAATGCTTGATCCGTTCGTAGGCCTTAACGTGAAGCGGCTTTGCGCTTTCGAGCTCAATCCCGGAGCGCTTTCTTGGCCGAATCATGGCGGACTTCGTCGCAATCTTTCTCGTCAACATCGGGTCTTGCATTTTGAATTCCATTCTCGAGTTTCTTGACGATACGTGCAAATCGCGGGTCAACAGCCGAGTTTGTCTTTCTCGACCAACGCCTGCCGCAAACGGAACCGCTGGATTTTACCGGTGGCGGTCTTTGGCAGCTCGTCCACAAACGTGATCCATCGTGGATACTTGAAGCCCGCCAATCCCGCCTTGCAGAACTGCGTCAGTTCGGCCCCCATCTGATCGTGTGGCTCTGCTCGGCCTTTGAGGACGATATAAGCCGCGGGCTTTACCAAATTGTCGGCGTCGGTCCTGCCGACGATTGCGACTTCGCGCACCTGTGGATGAGTGAGCAGGTGCGCCTCTATCTCGATAGGCGAACACCACATGGCTCCAACTTTAAACATGTCGTCCGCACGACCGACATTCACAAAGTATCCGTCTGGATCAACATAGTACATGTCACCCGTGTCGATCCATTCTCCACGCATTGTCCCAGCTGTTTTCTCCACATTGTTCCAATAGCATCTTGCGTTCGATAGGCCCCTTACCCAAAGATTACCGACTTTTCCTATGGGAAGCGTGCTTCCATCGGCATCGACAATCTTGACCTGATAACCCGGTACTGGCCTCCCGGACGTTCCTGGGCGATTGTCTTCATGGCGGTTCGACACAAATATGTGCAGTACTTCAGTGGAGCCGATCCCGTCGATAATGGAAATGCCCGTGGCTTCCTTCCACTTTTGAAAAATATGGGCTGGCAATGCTTCACCGGCCGACGACGCTCCTCTGATCGTGCTCAGGTCGAACCTCATATTTTCCATCGCCGCGAGCATCTGGCCATAGAGTGTAGGGACGCAGAAGAAATACGTGGGCTTGAAAGCCGCGATCGTTGCAAATGCCATGTCGGCTGACGGTCTCTCCTCCGAAAGAACCGTCGTCGCGCCGGCCCAAAGTGGGAAGGTCATGCCTCCGCCAAAGCCGTAGGAAAAGAACAGCTTGCTAGCGCAGAAAACAATATCATCTTGCCTGAGGCCGGCGACGCCTTTGCCATAGCATTCGCTGGTCACGACCATGTCGCGGTGCCTGTGGACCACGCCTTTTGGATTGCCAGTCGAGCCGGAGGAATAGAGCCAGAAACAGTCATCGAGGGGGGCGGTAGCGGCCGGCTTCAGGACTGCGGTTTGATGCGGCATCTCGTTTAACAACCAGCTAGTTGGCAACATGGTGGCCTTGGATGCAAGGGGCTCTTTGCTACTCTCCACGACTTGATCGAGCCCGTCGGAGTAGATCACGGCGGAACACATCGAGTCGTCAATCAGGTACGCGTAGTCGGCGGCTTTGAGCATCGTGCTGACGGGAATAGCGATGTATCCCGCTTTGATTGCGCCCCAGAACGCATAAAGGAATGCCGGAGAATCCCGAACGACCATCAGCACGCGTTCGCCCGACGGTAGCCCGAGGCCCCGCAGGGAGTTTCCAGCTCGGGCGACATTTTTCGAAAGCTCAGCGAATGTGATTTTTTCCGAACGGGTGAAGATCGCAAACCGACCGCCTCTTCCTTCCTCGACATGCCGGTCGATGAAGGCGAATGCAACGTTGAATATCGGCGAAAACTCGATAGCAATATCGTCGTCCAATTTTTCGATCTGGACCGAATGATCGGGAAGACGCTCCACCATCTATCTCTCCCAATTCTGACCGGTTGCTGCGAGTCCCACTTATGGGGGTTGACAATCGTTCATTGGTTAGCGTACTAGTGAAATATCAGAAATATTTCAGAAGCGCAATACCGTGCGCAGAGAGGCGCAGATGGTGCAGGCCGCGTCGGAGAAATATGTCGGAAAGCCGGTCGAGCGCGTCGAAGACGCGGTGCTTCTCAATGGGCGGGCGCTGTTCACAGAAGACCTCGCGACCTGGGCGGGAGCCCTACACGCCGCAATCTTGCGTTCGCCGCACGCGCACGCGGAAATCGTCTCCATCGACGTCTCGAAAGCCCTGCAGCGGCCGGGCGTTGAGGCCGTGCTAACTGGTGAGGACGTCAAGGATGAGACCGATCCCTTCTTGATTGTGCTTCGTCAGCCTATGGATCAGTGGTCGCTCGCGGTTGGTCGCGTGAGATTTGTGGGCGAGGGAGTCGCGGTCGTTGTCGCCAAGGATCGCTACATCGCCGAAGATGCGCTGGACGACATCCAGGTCGTCTACAACCCTTTGCCAGCCGTCATTGGGACAATGGACGCTGTCCGCAATGATGCTCCCCTGGTGCATCCGGCGGTCGGCTCGAACATTCCCTCGACTCGACATTTCACGTACGGTGATCCTGATGCTGCATTCGCGAAGGCCGATCGGATCGTCGAGATTACAATCGACTATCCACGAAACTCGCAGACGCCGCTCGAAGGCTATGTTCTAATTGCCGATTATCGGCGCGACGAAAAAATCTACGACGTGCTGTCCAACTTCCAGGGCCCATATACCGTCCACCCTGTGATGTCGAAGGCGCTGAGGGTGAAGGGAACGCAGCTGCGGTTGCGATCTCCGGCGTTTTCGGGCGGTGGATTCGGTGTCAAGCAGGCAATTTTTCCTTACATCACTCTGATGTGCGTTGCTTCCCGCCGCGTCGGCCGTCCCGTCAAGTATGTGGAAGACCGCCTCGAGCATCTGACCGCCGCGATCGCCGCGCCAAACCGCGTGATCAAAGGGCAGGCCGCCGTAATGAACAACGGCAAGGTAATCGGGTTCAAATTCGAACAGTTCGACGATTATGGGGCATTCCTGCGACCTCCAATGCCGGGTCCGCTTTATCGCCAGCACGGAATCATGACCGGCGCTTATGACGTGCCGAACATGACCATCACCAACCATGTGGTAATGACAAATAAGACGCCTTCCGGGATGGTTCGTGGCTTCGGCGGTCCTCAAATCTATTTTGCAATCGAGCGGCTGATGAACCGCGTTGCGGTCGAGCTCGGAATTGATCCGCTCGAAATCATGCGTTGCAACTTCGTCCCCGCCGGATCATTCCCGTATCGCGCTGCAGCAGGTGCGCTAGTCGACTCCGGCGACTACCAGAAGGCACTGGAAATCCTCGAACGCGACGGACGTCTCGCCGATCTCAGGCGTCGTCGCGCCGAGATGAGAGCCCAAGGACGCATTTACGGCATCGGGTATGCGGCCGTCGTCGAGCCAGCGCAGTCCAACATGGGCTACCTCAGCACCATCAATCCTGTCGAGGTTCGAAAGAAGGCCGGACCGAAGGGCGGCAATGTCGCTTATTGCACCGTAAGCGTCGACGCTCTGGGCGGGGTCGCGGTAACCGCCGACAGTCTGCCCCAAGGACAGGGGCATGCGACCGTCTTATCGCAGATCGTCGCCGATGAGCTCGGTCTGCGTCCGCAAGACATTGTCTGCAATATGGAACGCGATACCCAACGCGACCCGTGGTCAATCGCGACGGGTAATTATTCGAGCAGGTTCAGTTCGGCGACGGCGGTCGCAGGACAAAAAGCTGCAAACAAGATTCGCGCGAAGCTCGCCCGTATTGCCGCTCCGATGCTCAATGTGACCGACGCCGACATCGAGTTTGGGAACGGGATGATCTTTGCAAGGGAAAATCCCGAGAATTCAATCCGCTTTTCACGTGCGGCGGGTACCGCACACTGGTCGCCCGGAGAACTTCCCGCTGACATGGAGCCCGGTCTTACCGAGATTGGTGTTTGGTCGCCGCCCGAGCTTGAACCGCCAAACGACAAGGACCAGATCAATACTTCGCTGACGTACGGGTTCGTGCTTGATGCATGTGGCGTGGAGATTGATGATGATACCGGCCAGGTGAAGATCGACCGCTACATCACGCTGCACGACTCCGGGAAACTGCTTAATCCGCTGCTTGCGAATGGACAGATCTATGGCGCGTTCGCATGGGGCGTTGGTTGTGCGCTCTACGAGGAGTTCGTCTACGGTGAAGATGGCAGTTTCCTCTCGGGAACATTCGCGGATTACCTCTGCCCGACCGCCTGCGAGGTGCCAAAGCCAGAAATCTTGCACATGGAGAGTCCCTCGCCGTTCACTCCGCTCGGTGCGAAGGGACTCGCAGAAGGCAATTGCATGAGCACTCCCGTTTGCATCGCCAATGCGGTCGGCGATGCGACCGGCGCGAAAGATCTGAAGCTGCCGCTGGCGCCGTATAAAGTCGCAGCCCTCATAATGAAGGGCGAGCCGGCGAGACCTGCGGTCAACACCGCGGCCGAGGTTGAAAAGTCGGCTCCGGTTGCTGGCGGCAAGCGCTTGCAGGGCTCCGGCGAGGCCATTGTACCGGCTTCTCCGGAGGAGGTCTGGGCGACGCTGCTTGATCCCGCAAAATTAGCCAAAGTCCTTCCTGGCTGCCACGACCTCGAATTGGTTGGCGAGAACGACTATCGGGCGGAGGTCTCGCTCGGCGTCGGCGTAGTCAAAGGCCGCTTTGAGGCGAGGGTGAGGTTGTCGGACCTCAATCGTCCGCATTCGGCGACGCTGGGGGGCGGACTGACTGGTGGTCTCGGAGCATCGTCCGGCACCGGCGACGTAAAGCTCGAGCCGATGGAGGGCGGCACCAGGATTCGTTACACATATTCGATCGTGGTGAGCGGCAAAGTGGCAGCCGTCGGCGGTCGCATGTTGGACGGAGCCACCCGTGTCATTGTGGGCCAGTTCTTCCAACGTCTTATCTCGCTAACCGGCACAGACGGTACCGCGCCCCAGACCATCGGCGCCGGACATTGGTTGCAGCGCTTCTTGAAATTCTTGGGGATCGCGAAATGAAGCCCAGTGCATTCAATTATGTTCGTGCGGGCACCATCGACGAAGCGCTGCAAGTTCTTGCTCGGGAAGGCGACAGCGCGAAGATCATCGCCGGCGGAATGTCACTCGGTCCGATGATGAATTTTCGGTTGGCGCAACCGAAAGTTCTCATCGATATCATGCAAATCCCGGAGCTTGCACGGATCCGCGAAGACTCCAAAGGGGGATATGTCGAGATCGGCGCAGGTATCCGTCAGGCGCAACTGTTGGGTTGGTCAGATTTAGCGCGACTGCTCCCTCTTTTTGCGATGGCTTTGCCGCACACCGGTCACTACCAAACACGAAGCCGCGGAACGGTCTGTGGGAGCATCGCTCACAGCGATCCGAGTTCGGAGCAAGTTCTCTGCTTTGCGACGATTGGTGGTTCGGCAGTTTTACAGTCGAAGCGTGGTACGCGCGTTGTAAGCGCCAGTGCCTTTCAGGTAGGCATGCTGGCGACCTGCCGCGAACCGGAAGAACTGCTTGTGGCCGTGCGTCTTCCAGTTGCCCAGAAGGGCGTCGGCTATCACTTCACGGAAGTGGCGCGGCGCCGCGGCGATTTCGCAATCTGTGCCGTTGCAACGATCGCCGGCCCCGATTTCATCCGCATGGGTGTCGGCGGCGTGGCGGAGCGGCCGACAATCAAGCAATGGAAGAACTTGCAGGAAACAGAAATCGACGACGCTCTCAATGAGTTCGCATGGGAGCTTGAAGGCAGCGACGATATTCACGCCACAGCGGAATATCGGCGTCAGTTGGTCAGGCGTCTGGGTCGCCGATCAATCATGGAGGCAAAGCAATGTCGGTCGTAGTCGCCGCGGAGAGGCAGCTCGTCAAATTTCGACTCAATGGCAAAGAGGTGTCGGCGTACGCCGAGCCGCGATTGCTGCTTACCGATTTCCTTCGCAAGGAATTTGGATCTTCGGAGATACACGCGGCTTGCGAGCACGGTGTTTGTGGCGCCTGTACGGTTCTAGTCGATGGCATGCCAGCGCGCAGCTGCTTGACGTTCGCCGTCCAGATCGACGGGCATCTCGTAGACACGGTGCAAAGCCTTGGTGGAGCTGACGGCGATCTCAACGATTTGCAAAGGAATTTTCGGAAGCGTCATGGCCTTCAGTGCGGATACTGCACCCCCGGTATCTTGATGTCGACCACGGCATTTCTGAGAGATAATCTCGCGCCATCGGAGGCCGACGTGCGCGACATGCTGAGCGGCCATATCTGCCGCTGCACCGGGTATGTGGGAATGGTGCAGGCGATCATGGATACCGTTCGGGAGCGTAACGCCAAAACCTTCGCATAGATGCAACAATTCAAATCCGCGGACTTTCGGACCTAGTGCCTAATACTTTACCAGGAGAAACAAAAATGCCGGTCAACAAAAAGCACGATGAATTCCACACGCTAGACATGAGCAGCGGTTGGGAAGTGCCGGTCGGGTATCCAGCCGGGATTCAGCAGAAGATCATCGCCGGCGGGCTGGACGAGAAGAACAGGCGCGGGACGCGCACTCGACTGCTTCGTTTTGAGCCGGGCGTTTATACGACAAAGCCGTTCTCCCATGAATACTGGGAAGAGGTCTATCTCGTCTCGGGCGATCTGACCGTCGGCAATGACGAAAAGGGCGAAGGCGGCACGAGCTTTCAGCCCAATACCTATGCATGCCGCCCGCCGCATGCGCCTCACGGACCGTTCAAATCAAACAAGGGCTGCCTGCTTCTTGAAATGCACTACTTCGATCCGGTGTGATGTCTGCGTGGGCGGCAGTGCCGCACTCGATACAACCATCAAATCAAACGAAAAGGACGAATCGTCATGAGGTTGAAAACCTGCCTAGCTGTGCTTGCGCTGACGGTTGGTCTCGCGTCGTCGCCCGTCGCCGCACAGGAAAGGCCGAGTTCCCTGGGGCTCGGCATTTTTACATTCACGTCCGGCCCAGCGGCGGCTTATGGCATGCCCGGCAAGAACGCAGCCGACCTGATCATCGACGATATCAATGCTAAGGGTGGGATCGGGGGCGTACCGGTGACTCCCATTTACGTCGACGAGGCGCAGGGCGCCCAAGGCGTCATCGCGGAGTATCGACGTCTGGCAGGCGATGCGAAAAACCAGATCATGGTAGCGGCATTGTCGAGCGCGAATTGTTTGGCGCTGGCTCCACTCGCTGAGCAACTGCAGGTTCCGACGGTTGGCTGGAACTGCGACACACACCAGCTGTTGATTGACGGCAAGAGCAAATACATGTTCCGGCCCAACGGCAACACTATTCCCGAGTTCATCGCTTATGCGATATATCTCCTTGACCGCAAGCCAGACATAAAGACCGTCGCGATCATCGATCCAGACTATGCTTTCGGCCACGATGCCGCAAACATCTTTACGGCAGCGCTGAAGGCAATGAAGCCGGACATCCAAATCGTGGCGGAGCTTTTCCCAAAGCTGGGCTCGCCGAACTTTCAAACCGAGATTTCACGCCTTACAGCCGCGCGCCCGGATGTGGTTTTCTCCAATCTCTGGGGGGCAGACCTTGAGAACTTTGTCCGGCAGGCATCGCCCCGCGGTCTGTTTACGTCAAGTCAAGTCATCCTGGCGCTTGGCGAGACAGTGCTTCAGCGTGTCCCGCTGCCGGAAGGCGTGATCGTCGGCGTACTGGGCGATGGCTGGTGGATGTCGCCCGACGCAAAAGCGAATTCAGAGACGGTAAAGTTTGTACAGACCTACAAGGCACGCTTTGGCGAGTATCCGGTCTTCCCGTCCATCAAGATGGCCAACGCGCTGATCTATGTGAAAGCGGCCTACAAGACCGCGATGCAGAAAAATGGTGGTAAGTGGCCGACCCGAGACGAGCTTGCCGAAGCCATGAAGGGAAGCACGGTCGCGACCCTGACCGGAACGACACAAACCCGCGCCGATAACGACGGTCTTGTCGATCAGATTGTCGGGGTCACGGTCAAGTCGCCGGATCAGGTTTTCCCGGTGATCGGTGACATGGTCCGTTACAAGGGCGACAGCCTGATGCCGCAGACCGGACAGGATCCGATCGCCTGGATCTCAACGCTGAAGCCTGAATTCGTGAAAACTTTGCCCAAGCCGGGAAGCTACAAATAGGCGATCTGCCCTCTTTGTCATGACTAATCCCAGCAGGTGGGCCGATGTCGAACACCGTCATCCCGTTGTTGTTAGACAGCCTCGCCAGCGCGGCGTTGATCTTCTTCGCCGCGGTTGGCCTGACTCTGGTGTTTAGCGTACTTCGTGTGCTGAATGTCGCGCACGGTAGTCTCTATTCCATCGGCGCTTACGTTGCGGCGTCCATCGGCCTTTTCATTGCCAGCAGGCAACTCAGCCCGTACCTGTCTTTCGCCGCACTGTTGTGCAGCGCGGTTTTTGTCGCGGCATTATTTGGTCCGCTGATCGAGCGCACCTTGATCCGCTGGACCTACGGAAAGTCGGAAGCGGTTCAAATACTGATAACATTCGGACTGTTTTTGATCCTCGAAGATCTGCAGCGCATGATCTTCGGCGTACAATCCCTCTACGAAGACGCTCCAGTCCGGCTGCTCGGCACTTCCCAAATTGGCGGCGTAGTTTATCTGAACTACCAGCTTCTGCTCATCGGGCTGGCAGTCATTGTCGTTATCGGCCTGCGAATGTTGGTCAGACACACTCGCCTTGGGCGGCTGATTACGGCGGTCGTGGCCGACCGCGAAATGGCGCAATCGATCGGCATCGATACCAATCGTATCTTCATTCTGGCTTTCTCGCTGGGTGTGTTCCTGGCGGCCTTAGGAGGAGCCCTCGCGATGCCGACGTCCGGCGTCGCGCCAGGGTTGGGTGCGGACACAATGGTACTCGCATTTGCCGTCGCGGCTATCGGCGGTCTCGGTCAGATCGAGGGCGCAGCGGTTGCCTCGCTGATCGTGGGGCTGGCGCGGGTACTCGCGATCTACTATGTGCCGTCGCTGGATGCCGTGGCTCCCTACGCAGCGATGCTGATCGTTTTGCTGATCCGTCCCTACGGCTTGTTCGGGTCGGTCTCGGCCAGGAAGATATGATGCGCGCGGCCTATGCCATAGCCGCGGTTCTGGTCATCGCCACCTTGCCGCGTCTCGCACCGTGGCTACAATTCGTCTTGACCCTGGCGATCGCCAAGGGCTTTGCAGCGCTGGGCGTCGCTGTTCTCCTTCGCGCTGGATTGATCTCCATCGGTCACGCCATGTTTTTCGCCGTGAGTGCATATGGCGTCGCGTTTCTCGCCAGAGCAGGCGTCGGTGACTTGGCGACCCTCCTGGTTTTGTCCGTTCTGACAGCTGCCCTGACGGGCGCCGTGGTAGGCGCATTTCTCATCCGTTATCGCGCGATCTTCTTCGCGATGCTGAATCTCGCTGTCTCGATGGTCTTTTATGCACTCTTTGCCAAGCTTTACGGTGTAACGGGCGGATCGGACGGATTGGTCGTTCCGATTCCGAGCGTTTTTGGCGCGGCGCTTGACGAGCCTGCTTTCATGCGCATTCTGTTCTACCTCAGCTTGACGCTAATGGTGCTAGTTGGCCTTGCAGTCCATCGCTATCTGGACAGTCCACTCGGCCACGCGCTATCGGCTGTCCACACCAACGAGATACGACTAGAGTATCTCGGAATTCCCGTTTGGGCGGTGCTCCTGATTGCTTATACCCTTTCGGCCGCCCTGGCGGGCCTTGGTGGCGCGATAGCAGGCTTCGCCATCGGGCGTGTGGTGCCCGAATTCGCATTCTGGACTGCGTCCGGACATCTCGTTCTGATCGCTGTGCTTGGCGGGATCGGCGGCGTACCGGGCGCCTTTATCGGCGCGCTGTTCCTTGAGATGGTCCACACCGCTGCCGTCACGGTGACGGATGCCTGGAATCTGATAGTCGGCGCCGCGCTCATTGCTGTCATCATGTTTATGCCGAAAGGCCTTTACGGGCTCGTTGCGCGTGAAGAGGGGACGAAGCGATGAAGCAGCCCATCCTCGAGGCAAGGGATCTGCACGTGAGATTCAACGGCGTCAAAGCCGCTGACGGCGTGAGTCTTAGTATCCAAGACGGCGAGTTTCTAGCGATCATCGGGCCTAACGGTTCGGGCAAGACAACCCTTCTTAATCTCTGCACGGGATATGTTCGGCCGAAATCGGGTAGCGTTCATCTCGACGGCCAAAACATTACCCGCCTCGCGTCTCGCGCGATCGCCCGTCTCGGCGTCGCGCGTGCGTTCCAGATTCCACAGCTCTTCTCCGATCAGCGCGTGATCGATAACATGATGCTGGCACTGGCCGCGAAGGATGGTTTGTGGACGATGGTTCGCCCGCTCGAAACCGCGGCTCGGCGCGAGGAGGCGGAAGCCCTGCTCGCCCTGATCGGGCTGGCTGACGACAGAAAGCGCATAAGCAGAACGTTGCCTGAAGGCCATCGAAAACTGCTCGACATTGCCGTGGCGCTTGCACTGAAGCCACGCCTGCTTTTGCTGGATGAGCCGACCAGTGGCGTCAGCGCCCTCGAGCGCTTCCCGTTGATGGAGACTTTGATGGGGGCACTTCGACAACGACAGATCACGGCGCTCTTTGTCGAGCACGATATGGACGTGGTTGCCCGCTACGCCAACCGAGTCCTTGTCTGGAACGCCGGGAGCATCGTGGCCGAAGGAAGTCCAGATGATGTTTTCAGGGACCCAAGGGTCCTGCAAACTGTCGTCGGGGTGGCGTGATGCTAAGCCTCGACAAGGTCCAGGTCTCGATCGAAGGCGTTCGCGTGCTGCGCGATGTCAGCTGCGATATCGTCGAAGGGAAGACCACAGTGTTGATCGGCCGTAATGGCGCTGGGAAAACGACCACGCTACGCGCGATCATGGGGCTGGTGAGCCTCGACGGAGGCGCCATCCATCTCGACGCGGATGATCTTGTCAGCTCGCCTGCGCATCATCGAGCGCAAGCAGGAATTGGCTATGCACCGGAAGATCGTCGCCTTGTGGCCGAATTGAATGTAGAGGAGAACATCAGGCTCCCGGCGCTGGCGCTCAAGCTGACCAAGATGGAAACGAAGCGTCGGCTTGACGAAGTCTACACCCTGCTGCCTCAACTGAATGTGCTGCGGGAGAGGCCGGGAGGAGGGGTCTCCGGCGGTCAAGGAAAAATGGTCGCGCTGGGCCGTGCGCTCATGGTTGCGCGCAAGGTGCTGCTGCTTGACGAGCCGTTTCAGGGTCTGGCGCCGGCTCTGGCGCTGGACTATGCGCGCACGCTCGGCGAATTGCGAACGCATCGGCCGGAATTAGCGCTGCTGATCACCGAGTCGAGCCCTGCTCTGCTCGACAAGATTGCTGAACGCACGTTGCAAATTGAACGCGGCGAGATTCTAGCCGGATCGGCAGAGGGGTGACCAACAGATGATTTTGAAATTTGATCGCGTTGCGAGCGACAGAAACGATCGTGTCGACGTCGAGATCGATTCGTTGATCATCGCCGGATGGGCTGGCAGAGATGCCGCTGCAATCACGCATCACATTGAGGAACTTGCAGCGCTTGGCGTCCCGCGTCCGTCATCGACACCGCTCTTCTATCGCGTGTCGGCGCAGACCGTGACGCAGGCGAACCGTCTTGTCGCGCTCGGCCCTGATAGTTCGGGCGAGGTGGAGCCGGTTGTCGTCGCCATGGCCGACGGGCTTTGGATCGGCGTTGGGTCGGATCATACGGATCGCAAAGCTGAGACCGTCGGCGTCGCGCTGTCGAAGCAGCTCTGCGGCAAGCCGGTCGGAACACAACTCTGGTCCTATGCTGACGTTGAAGGTCACTGGGACGAACTCATAATTCGATCGTGGGCAACGATCGATGGCGAGCGGGTTCTCTATCAAGATAGCTCGGTTTCGGCGCTGCGCACGCCACGGGACCTCATCCGGGGGAAGACCGGTACAGCTATGCTGCCGGCCGGCACCATTATGTTTTGCGGCACACCCGGCGCGATCGGCGGTATTCGCCCAGCAACGCGGTTCGAGATGGAACTAAGTGATCCCGTACTAAAGCGCTCTCTAACGCACAGTTACGATATCGAGGTTCTGCCCGTCGTGACTTGACGCTCGCTGAACCCAATTCATTGGAAAGAAGAAAAAAATGATTGCTACGACGGACAAATCGCGGCTCTCTGCAGTCGAGCGGCTGGAGCATGTGTTGGCGCACATTTACTCAGCAGACGTCAGAAGCCCCTTCACGACAGTGTTTGAGGATAGCGCCCGGCGCGAAGCCAAGGCTTCCGACGCGCGTGCCGTAACCGGGGCAGCGCGCCAACCGCTTGATGGCCGCATTGTCTCGGTGAAGGCGCTTTTCGATGTTGCCGGAATGGTTACGAGTTCAGGTTCCGCCGTGCTGCGCGGCTTGCCGCCGGCGATCGCCGATGCCGACGCAGTGAAGCGTCTACGCGCGGCCGGCGCCGTCATCATTGGCAAGACGAAGATGACCGAGTTCGCGTTCTCCGCGCTCGGTACAAATCCGCATGACGGGGTGCTGGGCAATCCGCGCGATCGCAAGCGTGCCCCCGGCGGATCGTCGTCCGGTGCGGTGGTGTCGGTTGTCGACGGCATGGCGGATATTGCGATCGGCAGCGATACCGGCGGCTCAATCAGGATTCCGGCGGCGTTGTCTGGTGCGATCGGTTTCAAGCCAACCAGCGGGCGCGTATCAACAGCCGGAGCCTTCTCACTCTCCTCAAGTCTCGATACCATCGGCCCGATCGCGCTGACCGTCGCCGACTGCGCGCTCACCGACCAGGTTTTGTCCGGTAAGGGAGCGCTACGGCCGCTGTGCGCGGCCGCGCCCGGCACCTTCCGCTTGATCGTTGCTCGCGGCCGGCTTTTCGATCATTGCGACGCGGAGGTGTTGGACGCGTTCGAAAAGGCCGTCCAGCGATTTGCGGCGTGTGGCGTTCAGGTCGAGGACGGATCGATGGACCCGGCGCTGGACGATGTTGCCCGGATCGACAAGATCGGGATGTTTCCGTCAATTGAGCTGGGAGCGACGCTACGCAATCTGGGAGTTGAGTGTCTGGATCACGTCGATCCGAAGACCCGGGTTCGCATCGAAGCCGGCGCAAATATCCTCGCGGTCGATTATGTGCGCATGACGAGGGCCCGGCAGGTGGCCATCCAGCGCTTTCAAAATTCGTTTTCCGAGAATGAGGTCTTCATCATTCCGACGACACCGATCCGCGCGCCGCCTCTCTCGTCGATCGAAAGCGATGTTGGTTTCCATCAGGCAAACGGACTCGTGCTTCGTAATCCGCGCGTCGCCAATCTGCTTGATTGCCCTGCAATATCACTACCCGTGCCCGTCGACGGGCTTCCCGTCGGGCTGATGCTGATCGGCCGCAGGAAGTCCGATCGACGTCTGCTGGAAATCGCGTACAGCATCGAGGCGGTGTTGCAATGCGTCGCAGGCCCACGAAGGGAAGACGGCAATGCCGGCGCCCAATTGTTGCCGGCTGTCCGCGCGGAGGGTCAACCATAGCTCTGGGTCACTGATAGATTCGATCAATCAAAGGGAACTATGTCCTTCGTGGGCGTTCGGTTCGTCGATCAACGAAAGAATCGTCGCGACGTTTGACGCCGTTCGTTGGAGAAACTCGATGCGTGCTTGGAAGCGAAGTTCAAGCGCAGCAAGAATGATTCGTTTTGCTTCCGAGGGAAGTTTTGCCTGTTTTCTCTAAATCTTCGAGAGCAAATTGCCGGTGATTGATGCAAATCAATTTATCTGCCGCCGTCTGCTCTAACGTATTGATTTGGATGTTAAGTTATTACTCAGGATCAATAAATGCCGTACCGGGACATGCGAGACTATCTGGCTGCGCTTGAGCAGCACAACCTCCTCAAGCGCGTTACTCGCGAGGTCGATCACAATTGGGAGGTCGCGTGCCTAGCAAAATGGATGTATCAGGCGCTCCCGGTCGAGCAGCGCTTCGGGTTATACTTTCAGAATGTCAAGGGATCGAAAATTCCGGTGGTCACCGGGGCGCTCGGTGCCTCGCCCCAAAGCGTCGCGCTTGCGCTCCAGTGCGATGTGGATCGCATCAATGACAAAATCGTCGATGCTTTGCGCTGTCTGAAGAAACCGAATCTGGTAAACGTCGGGGTGTGCCAGGATGTCGTTCTGACCGGGGATCAGGCGAGGCTCGATAGTCTACCGATTGTCACCTGGACGCCGGGCAAGGACAAGGCGCCTTACATCACCACGATCGTCGTTACGCGCGACCACGACACCGGCATACCGAATATGGGCGTTTACCGCACGATGGTGCGCGATCCCCGTAGCGTGGTCATCAACCTCGCGCCCGGCCGCCAAGGATTCCGGAACGTCAAGACGTGGACCGACAAAGGCAAGAAAGCGCCGATTGCCTGGGTCACAGCGACAGAACCGGCCATCCATCTTGCCACTGTCGCGAACCTGCCTTACGGCAAGGACGAAATGGAGTTCGCCGGCGGCCTCAAGGGCGAGCCGATCAATTTGGTGAATTGCAAGACGATCGATCTTCGGGTCCCGGCAATGGCCGAGATCATCATAGAGGGTGAAATCGCGCCTGACGATCTCGACTATGAGGGTCCGTTTGGAGAATTCGCTGGGTACATGGGGCCGGTCGAGAAGCGGCCGGTGGCGACAATCACCGCGATCGCCCATCGTCGCGACCCGATCTTCTATGGTTACACGAGCCAGATGCCGCCCTCGGAGAGCACGACAGTCCAGAGCCTGATGAATGCCGGCGTCATCCTTCATATGATGCGTGACCAGATCGGTGATCAAGCGGTACATGACGTGTGGATCGACTTGACATTCGGCGGGCTTCTTGCGCATGGCGTCGTCGCGATCACGCCCCAGTTCCCTGGGCACGGCAAGCGCGTCGGCCGCACCATCGCGGATATCACGACGCTGAAACGCGTCACCGTCGTCGACGCGGACATCGATATTCGCGACCAAACTCATGTCGATTGGGCGCTGAACTCCCGCTTCAGTCCGCAACGCGACACTGTGGTCATCGACGACTGCTATGTCCCCATCCAGATGGACCCGTCGGTGCGCGACGCAGCCGGCAACGTCACGCCGGGCTCAAAACTGGTGCTCGATGCGACGCAAAAGATCGATTCTGGCGCGTTCTCGCTACCGCCAAAGGCGATGATGATGAAAGCTCTCGACGTTTGGAAGGGCTGCGATCTTCCCCACTTCCAGGTTCCGAAACGCGCGAATCTGCGACTTGAAAAATCTTGAGCAGAGGCAGGTGCATCGTTGTGACGAACGCACGCACAGGGATCGAACGGCTCCGCCAGAGCACCGCCGCGGCGATCGCGCGATGACCACTGAAACGGCGGCCCGAATCATCGCATTTCTCGAAACGCACCATGTGTTGTCGCTCGCGACCTGTGGCCGAGAAGGGCCGCACGCCACGAGCCTTCTTTACGCCCACGATGGTCTTGCGTTGTTTTGGGTTTCCGATCCGGGCACACGGCACTCCCGCGAGATCGAGGCTGAGCCGCGCGTTGCCGTCACCATCGCTTCGGAGTTTGCGGACTTTTCGAATATTCAGGGCCTCCAACTGGCCGGAACAGCCGCCTGCATCGCGTCAGCGGACCGCCGCGACTGGCATCTGTTGCGGCTCGCGGAGCGATATCCATTCCTGTCGCGGCTGGCGAGCGCCCCGCCGGCGTTGCAAGCCGCCTATGCGCGCTCCGCTGCCTATCGCTTCGAGCCGCATAGCGCCGTCATGACCGACAATACCAGGGGTTTCGGGCACAAGGAAACGCTCAATCTTTTGACGCGAGGTGAGACGTAAATGTCCCCGATCCCTCGAATCATAGCCGTAAAGCCGGTCCCGAGCGCGCGGGACTGCCGATCGGCGCGCGCGCGTCTCAACGTCATGCTTGGTTGGCGCCGATGCCGGAGTGCCCAATGCGACGTCTAATCGTTGCCATGACAGGAGCAAGCGGATCTGTGCTCGGCATCCGTCTGCTCGAATCGCTGAAGGATTGTGGTATTGAATCTCACCTCCTCATCAGCAGATGGGCGCAGCGAACAATCGAGCACGAGACGACCTATAGCGTGGATCAGGTTCGCGGCCTCGCAACCGTCGCTCACAGCTCGGCTGACATGGGTGCAACGATCTCGTCCGGCTCATTCGAGACCGAAGGCATGGTGGTGATCCCTTGCTCGATGCGGACGTTGGCAGCGATTGCGAACGGTTACGGCGACCACCTCGTGCATCGCGCCGCCGACGTCATCCTTAAAGAGCGCCGGCGGCTGGTGCTGGTCGCGCGCGAAATGCCGGTATCGGAAGTGCACTTGGAGAACATGCTCAAGCTGGCGCGCATGGGTGTCGTCATCATGCCCCCGGTACCGGCTTTTTATAACCACCCTAAATCCGTCGCTCAAATTGTCGACCACATCGTGGCGCGCGTGCTGGCCCAACTCGGCATCGCTGCTCCTTTCGCCAAGCACTGGGACGGACACATGCAGAAATTCGCCGTGGCAGGAAGGCCGGACGACGATGAAGACTGATTGCCGGGACGCAGCGCAGGGGCGTCCAACCTCGCTCGGCGCATTGATACGTCCGGCCGACGAGTAATTGGCTAAGAGTCGGAGCGGCCGACGCTTCGGTAACCAAGGTGTATGCGAATGCCGGCCTGGCTTGCGGCCGTCAGCGTATCGGGTATGGCACGACGATCGAGCGCGGGCAGCGAAAAGCTTCGGGCCGGCGCGATGGAGGAAGTCATGACGACGTTACAATCGAGCGCGGTAGCGACATCGGCAGCTCGTTACGAGCCATCGCGGCGGCGCTGGTTCATCGCCGGTCTCTTATTGCTGGTCGTGATCTCGGGGTTTTTCGATCGCATAAGCATCGCCGTGCTGTTCACCAACCAGGACTTCGTCACCACCATCGGGACGGGTTTCAACCCGCCATTGCTCGGGCTGCTGATGACGTCATTTCTGTTTGCTTATGGCGCCTCCGGCGTGTTGTTGAGTTTTGTCGGAGATTTCTTCGGTGTGCGGCGCAGCCTCGCCGTCGCTTCCACTTTGTGGGGAATATTAATGGCGCTGATCGGTGCCACCAGCTCCTACTCGATGATGATTTTCTACCGCGTCCTACTCGGCATCGCCGAAGGCCCGCAATTCTCCTTCGTCAACAAGGTGGTCAAGCAATGGTTTCCACCGCAAGAGCAGGGACGGGCCAACTCGATCTGGATGATCGGCAGCCCGCTGGGCTCGGCTATCGGCTTTCCGTTGACCATCGCCTTGGTCGCCGGTTTTGGCTGGCGCGCGTCTTTCTATCTGCTCGCGGTCTTCAACATTGCGATCATGCTACCACTCATCCTGCTATTCATTCGGGATAACCCGCAAAAGCCGGCCGAGGCACTGCCTGTCGCTCGCGTAACGCCGCAAAGTTTCAGAACGGACGTCGGACACTTCCTCTCCGATTGGCGATTCTGGCTCATTCTCTTCTTCAACTCCGCCTGCCTGCTCTATCTCTGGGGCTTCAACGCGTGGCTTCCAAGCTACCTCCAGCAGGTCCGGCATTTCGACCTCAAGTCGCTCGGTCTTTTTGCATCTCTGCCGTTCATCCTGATGTTTTTCGGCGAGTTGGCCGGCGGCTACGTCTCCGACCGATTGGGCCGGCGCGCGCCCGTCTGCTTCGTCGGACTGTTTTGCGCCGGGGCGCTTATTTATGTCGTGCCGATGATGACCGATCCTTACCTCGCCGCGATAGTCCTGGCGCTGAGCGCCGGATTTTGGGGGGCCGCCCTGCCGCCGCTCTTCGCGCTCGCCGCGCACATCATTCCACCCTCTGTCACATCATCCGGTGTCGGCGTCTATAACGGCGTCGGCAATCTGATCGGTGCGTGCTCGCCCCTTCTGATGGGTTGGATTATCGGCGTTACGGGCAATTTCAACGCTGGGCTCATGGTGCTCGTTCTGTCCGGCATGATCGGCGCTTGCGCGATGCTGCCGCTGCTAAAGCGCTATTGAACGCGCATGTTCTGCCAGCCGATTTACGCGCACCTGGTCCCGCGACGCTTTCGCATCATTTCATGAGTTTTCTCGCAAAGAGCGGTGTCGAGTTGATCATTTGGTGAAGGGCGACGAAGTGGTCGATCGCGCGGGCCTGGTGCGCCTTTGAGGAGATAGTCACCGATGAGTTGGTTGCGTCCACCTAACTCAAATATGTCGAATGCTAAGATGCCATCTCGTTCGGTAAGGCTAGGATTAGCGAAGCCGATTTTTTCGAGGAGTATCGGTTCGTAAGATGAGCGGTTATGAAATGGCAGCTTGTGGCGCAAAGCGACCATCGGTCGATATCCGATCTCACCCGCAACCGCATCGCGCTAACGCTCGTCTGGATGACCGATGGCAGGAGTGCGCGGCCGGCGCAAGGTACGATCTGGCCTCGCCGATGCTTCATCGTGCGCCAAGTTGAGCGGTGACACCAGTGCCAGTTGAAGCAATCACCGCGGCAGCGGGCGCGGGGTTCGGTAAGCCGTCGTCGTCGATTTATTTCCGGATGTCACTGAGGAATTCCGTCCGGCGCTCTGCGTGGCTCGCGATTAATGCTGTCGCTCTTTTCGCTGCCAGCGAGTCCGGGGCAAGCCTCCAGCCAACCGAGGCCGAAGCGCGAATCCTGCAATTGCTTTAAACATGAAATTATCGCTTTTCTTACGCTGGCGTCCTGTTAGCATCGACAGCATTGACTTATCAGGATGCCCGGTGTGGTCGTTTCTGCCCGTATGAAAACGAGTGATGGCCGCTTCAGCTACGAGACCGCTGGCGATCGGGCTTTTCCGCCGCTGGTGTTCCTGCACGGTATAGGCGGCGCGGCACGCGCCTGGCACGGCCAGCTGGAAGCTTTCAGCGATCGCTATCGCGCCATCGCCTGGGATATGCCTGGCTACGGCGACTCGGCGGCTCTGCCAGTCGTCAGCATTTCCACGCTTGCGGACGCGCTGCAGGATTTTCTACAAGAGGTCGGTGCCATAAAGCCGATCTTGGTCGGACATTCCATCGGCGGTATGATCGTTCAGCAGTGGTTGACGAAAAAGACCGGGATCGCGGCTGCCATCGTGCTCGCGCAGACCAGTCCCGCGTTCGGAAAAGCGGATGGCGACTGGCAGAAGGAATTTATCGGCGCGAGGCTCGGTCCGCTGGACCGCGGTGAAACTATGGTTTCGCTCGCACCGACCCTGGTAAAGGAACTGGTCGGCGACGACCCGGATATCGGGGGGATGGAACTCGCGCGCGACTGTATGGCCGCCGTCCCTGAGGCGACCTATCGCGCGACTATTCGGGCGCTGTTGGGATTCGACCAGCGCGCCGCGCTCAAGAATATTGCGGTGCCGACGCTGGTATTGTCGGGCACGAAGGACAAGAATGCGCCGGCGCCGATGATGGCGAAGATGGCGAGTTACATACCATCGGCCGCCTACGTCGAACTCGAAGGCGTAGGCCATCTCGTCAATCTAGAGCGACCAGCGACCTTCGACGCCGTACTGGATAGCTTTCTGAAGGCGCATTCGGCCTCAACACAAGTGATGGCATGACGACAATGCAGGCGAGCAAGAGCGGAATCGATGTCGCCCCGATCGACCAGGACGCGGCCATCTTTGATCCCGCCGCGTTCCGGCTTGACGACGAACAGGCCGAGATCATTGCGAAAGCGCGCAAGCTCAGTCAGAACGTGTTTGCCGCCCGCGCCGCTGCCTATGACCGCGATGCGAAATTCCCGACCGAAAACTACCAGGATCTGCATCGCTCCGGCCTGCTCGGCATCGCCATTCCCAAAAGGCTCGGCGGCTTGGGCGCCGACTATCAGACCTATGCCCTGGCCGCTGCCGAGATCGGCCGCTATTGCGGTGCGACCGCACTAACCTGGAACATGCACGTCTGTTCGACATTGTGGTCCGGCCCCTTGGCCGACCATCTCGAGATGGATGGAGCCATACGAGCCGAACACGAGCGCCGGCGCGCTGTGCATTATCGGCGCATCATTGACGACGGCGCCATCTATTCGCAGCCGTTTTCTGAGGGCGGAGCGGCCGCGGCGGGAGGCGTCGCGTTTGGCACCGAGGCGAGGCCGGTCAGCGGCGGCTGGGTCATTAATGGAAAGAAGATCTTCGCTTCGCTCGCGGGCCATGCCGATTATTACGGCTTGCTCTGCACAGAAGTCACGCAGGGCGAGAAAGCCTCACGCCGCAACACACTCTACCTTGCCGTACCGGCCAAATCCGATGGCATCTCCGTGGTCGGCGACTGGGATCCGCTTGGCATGCGCGGCACGGTATCACGTACGCTGTTGTTCAAGGACGTCTTCGTGCCGGAAGACACGGCGCTGATGCCGCGCGGCGTCTATTTTCAGGCGGCGATGCGTTGGCCGCACATGTTCCTGACACTGTCGCCCACCTACATTGGTCTCGCGCAGGCCGCCTACGATTTCACCGTGCGGTATCTGCGCGGTGAGGTGCCGGGCACGCCGCCCGTCAAGCGCCGGATGTATCCGACCAAACAGATCGCGGTGGCGCAGATGCAGGTCAAGCTTGAGCAGATCAAGGCGATCTGGTTTCAGGCGATCACTGAAGCCGGAGCCGATCCGACTAAGGAGCAGGTGCTACGCGCTTACGCTGCGCAATTTTCCGCGATGGAAGGGGCCAACGAGCTCGCGACATTGGCAATCCGCACATGCGGCGGCCAGGCGATGCTGAAATCGCTGCCGCTGGAGCGGATTTATCGCGACAGCCGCTGCGGCTCGCTTATGCTGCCTTGGACCGCCGAACTCTGTCTCGACCGCATTGGCCGTGAAGCGCTTTACGAGATGGGCGAAACAGACGACTAGTGCCGCCTATTTGAAGTTCCTGCATCACCAGCGGCAAATTCCATCCAGGAACTTCAATTGGAAAGGCGGCACTAGAATCATGAATTTTGCTAGTGCCCATGACTTTCCGAAGTTCGTGAAAGGTGGGTGCGGCAGGGGCGCACGAACTTCGGAGAGTGGGCACTAGTTCGAAAATGGACCTTTCTGATCTCATCGAGCGGAATGCGGCGTTCACGCCTGGCAAGGTCGCGATTATTTTCGAGGGCAAGAGCCTCTCTTACGCGGCGCTGGGCGTCCGCGTCGCCCGGACGGCGCGAGCGCTCAAGGCCGAATTCGGAGTCAGCCGTGGCGACCGGGTTGCGATCCTCAGCCTGAACCGGCCCGACTATCTAGTAATGCTCTATGCCTGCGCCCGACTCGGGGCCATGCTGGTGCCGCTGAACTGGCGGCTCGCCGTAGCCGAGCAACTGTTCATCCTGTCGGACGCTTCGGTCAAGGTGCTGGTCCTCGAACAGGCTTTTGCGGACGTTCTGCCGGCGCTGGAAAAGCATCTGCCCGATGCCGGCATCGTCGGTCTCGATTTTGCGCCGTCGCGCGGTGTCACGTTCGACGTCTTGTTGTCGCGCGCGCGCGGCGACGGCCGCAATCCGCATACCGATCTGACCTGTCCGCTCTTGATCGTCTACACCTCGGGCACCACGGGAAGACCCAAGGGAGCGGTACTGCGGCAGTCATCGCTTTTGTGGAACGGGGTCATGAGTCAACACATGCATGGCCTTACCTCGGACGACCACGTGCTAACCGTGTTACCATTTTTTCATGTTGGCGGCCTTAATATCCAGACCACGCCCGCGCTGCATCACGGCGCAACAGTGACAATTCATTCGCGCTTCGTGCCGAATGCAATGCTTGCCGCCATTGCGCGGGACCGTCCGACCCTGACGGTTCTGGTGCCGGCGACCATTCAGGCGGTGACCGACCACCCCAACTGGGCCACGACCGACCTGTCCTCCCTGAAGGCGGTCTCGACCGGTTCGACCATCGTACCACTGCACCTTATCGACCGTTTTGCCGCCCGCGGCGTGCCGGTACTACAGGTCTATGGCTCGACCGAGACATGCCCGGTCGCAGTTTACACCAGGCTGGGTGGCGATCTTTCCCGGGTCGGCTCGACCGGTCTGCCCGGCCTGTGCTGCGAAGCGGCGGTCATCGATAATGCCGGCAATGAGCTGCCGCCGGATACCCCGGGAGAAATCGCGGTGCGCGGGCCCAACGTGTTCTACGAATATTGGGGCAACGAGGAAGCCACGCGCGACGCGCTGCACGATGGCTGGTATCGCACCGGCGATATCGGCCGGCGCGACGCCGACGGCTATTTCTGGGTGCACGACCGCAAGAAGAACCTGATTATTTCAGGCGGCGAGAACATCTACCCGGCGGAAGTCGAACGCGTGCTGATGGAGCATCCCGATGTAGTCGAATGTGGCGTCATCGGCCTCGCGGATCCGAGATGGGATGAGGTGCCGGTCGCATATGTCATCCGGCGCGCCGGGTGCTCGGTCGAGGCCGAGCATTTGAAGGCGCATGTGCTGACACAGCTCGCGCACTTCAAGGTGCCGCGTGATATCGTATTTGTCGATGACCTGCCGCGAACCGCACTGGGAAAGGTCCAGCATTTCCGGCTGAAGCAGCTAGCAGAAACTTCAAAATTATGACGGGCTCAACCAACGCTTGGCATGGCCTGAACAAGCCCGGTCACGACAAATGAAATAAGAAGCCCAAACGATGCGTATCGCGACGCTCGGCGGCGGTAACCGTTCGTTTGCAGCCGCGCCAACTTTGCCCGGGCGACGACGTCCGCTTATGCGCGGTACGAGAGGGCCCCGCCGATATTGGATCGAGATTAGCCGAACACGTCCTGCAGCACGCCTTCGCGGACCACGGCAACGCCGTCGAGCTCGATCGTCGTTCCCATCATGGGTAGATCGAAATGACCGGAAGTGTAGCGGCCGGCGAATTCGTTGGCGCCGGTCGAAAACAGGAAGTTGCCCGAAACCGCGCGCAGCTCGGTGCCATTGGTATCGCTCAGATCGTACATCGTCAGCGCTTCATAGCGCGCGCCTGGATTCATTCCGAACCCGACATGAGAAACCGCATAGGCTTCGCGGTCGCCCCATGCCGCGAGATAGGCTCTCATCATCGCGGCGTCGGCACCCTCGCCTGCGAGGTCGGTGACGTAGTCGTCCTTCAGCGTCATCCTGATAGGCGAGGTCAGATAGCGCTTGAACGTAAGATTGATGTCGCCGGCGGCCATCACCAGCGTACCGTTAACCGTGCCCCTCTTGGGAAAGCTCACGACGACGCCGCCCGGCCAATGCGCCAGCGTTCCCGGTCTGTCGGTCCAGCCCCAAACTCCGACGGTCGAGGCGCCAACCATATCGACGTCGAGTGCGGTTCCCGCTTTGGACGTCACCCGCATTCGCTTGGTCCCCCGCAACATCTTTGCCGCTGCGCGCACGCGTTTTTCCAGCGCCGAATCTGGCACCATGCGTTCGAGCGCCTCCGGGTGTTCGTTGGATATATTGAGAATGCGGGCGCCCGCTTTCAGTATTTCGGGTGTTTCTGACGCGTGCATCAGTCCTTCGACGGTGCAATCGACGACGAAACCCGCCTGTTGCAGCGCGGTGATCACGGGCCCGAGCCGCTGGATCGCGATGCTCGCGCCTGTTGAACGGATCGGCACGGCCTCGCGATTACGTGGCGTCGGCACGATGACATGGAAAGGCCGGGCGCCCATTCGCAACAACGCCAGTTCAGCGAGCTGAACGTTAAGCGCGCGCGACTGCGTTTCCGAAAGCACCGCGGCGGTGTCGCCCGGCTTGACCGCGCAGCGCTCGAAAATCTCGCAGAACGCGTCGATCCATTTTCCTTCGATGCGATCAGTCAGCATGCTCTATCTCCACAGCCGTCACCCACTATACATGAAATCACAAGCAGACGCGGCGGCCGGTAAAGGTCAACGGTACAGCGGCCAGGAACACCACCTTAAACAGGATTTGATGCCGCGGTGTGCCGGCTGTCATCGCCGACCAGATCAGCTTCTGCTCGACCATCGGAGGCGCCAAAAAAGCCGCAAATCGCGGCTCCACCGGCTCCTCCGGCCGCGCAGCCAGGCCGCTCCGTCTCACCCGCTAGTGCCGGCATCCGACGCTACGATCTTTATCGGAGACCCGCTCCGCCAGATCGATCTTGACCGGAATGATCATTCCGGCCCGCGCTTTGCCCGCTTCCGGCTGTCAGACGCCTGAATGGCGGGATCAGCGATTGATCTGAATCAAAGACACGAGGCAATCGTGGCTTCTGTATACGGTACGCAAAATGCGGTATCCGCGCAAGAAACGGCAGGGCAATGGCATCGCTTAAGACCCTCGAACGTCCGCGCTCGCTCGGCGACCGCGCCTATCATAGTCTCCGAGAACATCTGCGCTCCGGCTCGATCGTGATCGGACAGCCCTTGCAGGAAGAGGACCTTGCGGCGCGCCTCGGCGTTTCGCGCACACCGGTGCGCGAGGCCCTGACCAGATTGGCAAGCGAGGGTTTGCTTGCATCCGACGGGCGAAGCTTTGTCGTTCCGGAGCTCACCGAACGAGACATCGAGGAGATCTACGAGCTGCGCCTGATGCTGGAACCCGAGGCGCTCCGCCGCGTAGCCGAGGGACTCACGGATTTGAGGACGCTGAAGGGTCTGCGCCGCAGCCTGGCGGCGATGCGCGCCGCCCACCTGGCCGACGACGCCGGTGCTTTCATGAAAGGCAATTACGGTTATCGCGCCGCCTGGATGGAACTGGTGCCCAACCGAAAGCTCGTGCGTGCCATTGAGCTTTACGCCGATCACGTGCGTTTCTTGCGTTCGCTGACCCTGGGTGACCGGAAGACCCGCGAGGTGGTGGTGAAAGGCCTCAAGCGCCTGCTCGAAAGCTTGGCCGCGGCCGATGGCGCCGCCGCTGCCGCCGCGATGCGGACCCATTTGCTCGAGGCCAAGCGAATCCTCGGTAGGGCGCTCAAACCCGAACGGCGATCGGACGGTGAACATGGCGCACCAGGCTGAGATCCCCTATGGCGCCTATTGGAGCACGCCGTTTGCCCGATGGCAGGGCGCCTATGCGCATCTGAATTCGCTTGAGTTCGCCGCCCGCGTGGTGAAGGCCGAGTTGGCGGCGCGCGGCGTTTCCGGCGAGACGTTCGACCACGGTGTTCTCGGCATCAGCGTGCCGCAGAAGCACTCATTTTACGGTTTGCCCTGGCTGGCTGGGATGGCGGGGCTCGGTCACATCGGCGGGCCGACGATCATGCAGGCTTGCGCCACCGGTGTTCGCGTGCTGCTCGCTGCGGTGCAGGAAGTCGATGAGGGCCTGTCGCAGGCGACCATCGCGATAACCTGCGACCGCACCTCGAACGGACCGCACATTTATTACCCCAATCCGCGCGGCCCCGGCGGCACAGGCGCGCACGAGGACTGGGTGATGGACAATTTCGGCTGCGACCCGCTCGGTCCGCATTCCATGCTTCAGACGGCGGAGAATGTCGCGACCAAATACCAGATATCGACATCCGCTCAGCATGATGTCGTGTTGATGCGCGAGGCTCAGTATCGCGCCGCGCTGGCCGACGACGGCCTCTTTCTCCGACGGTTCATGCGGCTGCCGTTCGACGTGCCGGATTCGTCCTTCCGCAAAACGGCTGTCACCCTGGCCGGCGACGAGGGCGTCTCTCAATCGACGACCGATGGCCTGGCTCGGCTTAAACCGGTCATGACCGGCGGCAGCGTTACCTTCGGTGGCCAGACGCACCCGGCCGACGGCAACGCTGCGATTGTCGTGGCCAGCCCCGAACGGGCGCGCGAATTGAGCCGCGATGCCGGGATCAGGGTTCGCCTGCTTGGTTTCGGCAGCGCGCGCGCGGAGCTTGCTCACATGCCGGAGGCGACCGTTCCGTCGGCGAAGAGGGCGCTGGCCGCGGCCGGCAAGTCGATAGATGAGATGGACGCGATCAAAACCCACAACCCGTTCGCGGTGAATGATGTCTACTTCGCCCGCGAAACCGGAGTAGACGTCGGCCGAATGAACAACTTCGGCTGTTCCCTGGTTTGGGGCCATCCGCAGGCCCCGATGGGAACGCGCGCGATCATCGAATTGATCGAGGAACTGGCCTTGCGCGGCGGTGGCCTCGGACTGTTCACCGGGTGCGCCGCCGGAGACTCTTCGATGGCCGTGGTGATTGACGTGACCGACGGATAGGCGAAATGGACCTCGCGCATTGGATCGAGCGGCACTGGGCATGTGATCCGGATGAACCGGTGACCCTGTATGCCGGCAGCGGGATCAGCTGTGCAGTGCTCGCTGCGGATATCCATCTCGCCATCGGAAGTGCTGGCGCTCTTGGCGGGTCGCATCGCTCGCTACGGCGAACCGCGCGAAGTTCACTTTGTCACCGCACCGCCGCGTTCAGCGAACGGCGAGATCAAGATGCAGGAACTGCGCGCCGCCCTTGCGGCGCCCGTCACGGCGTAGACCGAAAAGATCGGAGATCTCAATGGGATTGAAAATCGCCATCGACGTCGGGGGAACCTTCACGGATTTCATTTTATTCGACGGGGACGGCGAACTGCGGATTTACAAGGTTTTGTCGACGCCTGAAGATCCCTCCGTGGCTGTCGTCGCCGGGTTGCGTGAGATCGCAAAAGTGATGGCGCCGAGCGGCGGGTTCGCAGCCTTCATTGGCTCCGTCGAGACCATCGTCCATGGTACGACGGTCACTACGAACGCCACGCTCACCCATACCGGGGCGGTATCTGGACTGCTCACGACGCAGGGTGTGCGCGATGCGCTGGAGATGCGCCGGGGCATTCGCGAGCGCCAATATGACAACCGCTACACGAATGTGAAGCCGCTGGTGCCGCGCTATTTGAGAATAGGAGTCGGCGGACGGCTCGACCGCAATGGCGTGGAGGAAACACCGCTGTCGCTGGACGACATCGAGCGGGCAATCGGTCTCTTCCGCAATGAGGGGGTCGAGGCAGTGTCGATCTGCTTCATGAATGCCTTTGCAAATCCGGTTCATGAGCGGGCCGCCGCCGAGATCGTGCGACGCGAACTGCCTGACGCCTATCTTTCGGTCTCTTCCGACCTGCTGCCCTCGATCCGGTTCTATGAGCGGATTAGCACCACGGCGCTGAATTCCTATGTTGGCCCCAAACTCAACCGCTATGTCGACCGTCTGGTGAGACGGCTGAAGGAACACGGATTTGCCGGTCTCCTGCTCATCATGCAGTCCAACGGCGGCGTCGTGTCACCTCAGGTGGCCCGCGACAAAGCGGCGCTCACGCTGCTCTCCGGCCCTGCCGGAGGCCCTGGCGCCGGCCTGTTCTACGCCCGCGCGGTTGACGCCGATCGCTGCATCACCACTGATATGGGTGGGACCAGCTTCGAGGCCTCGGTGGCCTTCGGCACTCCGGCCACGGTCAATGACGGCGAGATCGCGCGGCACAAGATCGCGCTGCCGATGCTGGATATCCACACCATCGGCGCCGGCGGCGGCTCCATCGGCTGGCTCGATGAGGGCGGCATGCTGCGAATGGGTCCCCAAAGCGCTGGCGCTTTGCCGGGACCGGCGTGTTACGGCAAGGGCGGGACCCTGCCTACGACCACCGATGCAAATCTGATCCTCGGCTATCTCGATCCCGACTATTTCGCCGGCGGCAAGATGCGTCTTGATCCGGATGCCGCGCGCTGCGCCATCGAGACCAGCATCGCCAGGCCGATGCGGCTGACTGTGGAGGAGGCGGCCGCGGGCATGTACCGGGTGGCCTGCAACAACATGGCGCAGGGCGTCCGCGAGGTCACCATTAAACGCGGCTATGATCCGCGCGAGTTCCCGTTTATTGCCGCCGGCGGCGCCGGGCCGATACATTCCTGCCTGATCTGCAACGAATTGGAAATTCCGTTACAGATCGTGCCACGCTCATCGTCGGTACTATGCGCCTTCGGCATGTTGCTGTCCGATCTCAAGCATGATTTCGTCCGCACCGTTGTCGCACGCCTTGACTCACTCGATTGGGCGCGCCTCGCTGGCGTTATCGACGACATGCGCTTCGCCGGCGACTCCGCTCTGGACGATGAGGTGATTCCCGCGACGCGTCGACGCTATGTCATCCGCTTCGACTGCCGCTATATCAAGCAGTATCACGAAGTCTCCTTCGCCGTGTCGGATGCAGCGCTTGCCGCGCGCGATGCCGATGCCATCGCGACAGCATTTCATCGCGAGCACAATCGCCTGTACGGTTATTCGCTGGAAGCCGAAAAGACGTCGATCGAATTAATCAATGTCCGCCTGCAAGCAATCGGCACGACGGTCGCGCCGCGCTGGGCCGAGCAGCACCGCGAGGGAACGGACGCCAACCATGCCTGCAAGGGCGAGCGCGCCGTCTATATGCCCGAGACGATGGCATTTGTACCCGTGCCGATCTACGACGGCCACCGCCTGCACGCCGGCAACCGGATCATCGGCCCCGCCATGATCGAGTCGGAGACGACTGCGACCTTCGTCTCCTCCGGTTATGATTGCCTGGTCGACCGCTACGGCTCGGCAGTGCTCTACCGCAAGGGCCGCGAAGACCTAGTGAAGGGCAGCTTCGCTGCGGAACTGGCGGAGATGGCCGAATGAAAATCGATCCGATCCTGTTGTCGGTCTATGCGCGCACCTTCAAGTCGATCACCGACGAAATGTCGATATCGATGCAGCAGACAACGCGTTCGCCGATTCTTTGCGAGGCCAAGGACTATGTCACCGGCCTTTACGATGCCGAAGGCCGCATGCTGGAGCAGACCGAAAACCTGCCCATCCTCGCCTTCTCGCTGGCTCCAGTGTGCAAATACATCCGCGACTACTTCAAGGATGATCTGCATCCCGGCGATGTCATTTTCCATAATGACGTATTTTCGCTGGGCAACCAGAACAACGACGTCGCCGTCTACATGCCGATCTTCCATGCCGACGAGCTGGTTGCGTGGACAGCCGTGAAGGGACATCAAGCCGATATAGGCGGCGCGGTCGCGGGCGGATACAACCCCAACGCCGTCGAGGTTTGGCAGGAAGCGCTGCGCATTCCGCCGATCAAGGTCTACGAGAAGGGCAAGCTGCGACGCGACGTCTGGAACCTGATCTTCGCCAATATCCGCTTCGACATCGTCGAGCACGACATGAAGGCCGAGATCGGCGCGTGCCGTGTCGGCGAGCGCCGCATGATCGATCTAATAAAGAAACACGGCAGGCCCAGCTTCGAGGCCCACAAGGACGCATTGTTTGACGTCACGAAGATGATGATGGAGGCCGAGATTGCCACCATCCCCAACGGGGTCTACCGGGGGGAAGGCCGCATCTACTACGACGGCCGGCACATCGGATCGCAATTCACCATCCGGGTCACTATCACCGTTGAGGACAAGCGCATCAAGTTCGACTACTCCGCCACCGACGCGCAGACCAATGGCTTCGTCAACGGCACCTTCACCTCGAGCGCATCTGCCACAATCCTCACCCTTTTGCAGATGGTCAACCCTGACATCCCCCACAATGAGGGCATGATCGCGCCGATAGAGATCATCATTCCCGAAGGCACCATCCTTAACGCCAGCTATCCCAAGGCGACTACGTTCGGCAACCATCTGTGTCCGCCCAACGCTGACGCCATCCAGCGGGCGCTAGCCGAGGTGATGCCCGACCGCGTCACCGCCGGCTGGAACAATTTGCTGTGCTCGCTGACCACCGGCATCGACCCGCACAAGGGCGAAAAGTATGTCGACATCGGTTTCATGGGGCTGAAGGGCGGCTCGGGTGCCATGCGCGGGACCGATGGGTACGACCATATCGGCATGATTGACGCATCCGGCGGCGTCCTCGACCAGGACTACGAGATGTTCGAGCAGCAGACGCCGCATCTGCTGCTGAAGCACGAGTACCTCATGGATTCTGCCGGCGCTGGCGAGTGGCGCGGTGGTCTCGGTGTCGAGACGATCTTTACGATCGGCTCGGACGACACCCAATTGGTCACCTTCGGCGATGGAGATTTCGAGCCCGCCTTCGGTTTGTTCGGCGGCGGTCCGGGCACGCTCAACTTCATCCGGCTGACCTATCCGGATGGAACCGAGGTGACACCGAAGAACAAGGACCTGATCGTCAGTGTGCCCAAGGGAACGGTCTACCAGCAGGCGGCTGGTGGCGGCGGGGGCTATGGCGACCCGGCCAAGCGGGACAAGGGGCGGCTGCGCGAGGAGGTGCGGGACGGCGTCATTTCGGCAACAGCGGCGGGGAGAGTCTATGGACTTTGATCTGACCGAGCAGCAGCACGCCATCAAGGCGAATTTCGCGCGCTTCAGTGACGAACGGATCGCGCCCCGGGCGGCCGCGATCGACGAGGCCCACGCGTTTCCGCGTGACACTTTTGCCGAACTGGCGGCGCTTGGCGTGTTCGGCATGCGCTATCCGGCGGCGGATGGCGGCAGCGGCCTCGGCCTTATCGAGTTCTGCCTCGCGATCGAAGAAATCGCGCGTGGTTCGATGTCAGTCGCCGCCGCAGCCACCATGCAGTCGCTGATGGGCACCAAGTTTCTGCACATGCTGGGTAACGACGACATCAGGGAGCGCCTGTTCAAACCGACATTGGCCGGCCTCAAGATTGGTGCCATCTGCATGACGGAACCGAATGCCGGGAGCGACCTCGACGGCATCGCCACCTCGGCACGGGCGGTGGACGGCGGCTATGTTCTCAACGGGCAGAAGACCTGGGTGACTTCGGCGCCAGTGGCCGACTTCTTCACCGTGTTCGCCAGGGCTGGCGCGGAAAAAAAGCTGACCATTTTTCTGGTCGAACGGTCGTTCAAGGGACTGAAGATCGGCCGCCCGATCGAGAAGATGGGCGTGTGGGCGCTGCCGACGTCCGAGTTATCGTTCGATGATTGCTTCGTCCCGATCGGCCATCGGTTGTCCGCCGAAGAAGGCGACGGCGAGGGCCATCTGCGCAAGACGCTGGCGGAAATCCGCATCGTTACCGGCGCCCTCGCCAACGGCATCGCCCGAGCTGCCCTCGATGCCGCGATCCGCTATGCCTCCGAGCGCCGACAGTTCGGCAAGACGATCAATCGCTATCAGGCCATTCAGATGAAACTGGCCGAGATGGCGACGCCGCTCGAAGCAGCGAGCCACCTCGTATTGCACGCCGCTTGGCTCCGCGACGCCGGCAAGCCGCACCACAAACAGGCGGCGATGGCCAAGTTGTTCGCCAGCGAGACCGCCGCGGCGGTGTGCGATCAGGCCGCACGGGTTTTCGCTTCCTACGGCTTTGCCATGGAATACCCGGTGCAGCGTTATCTTCGCGATGTCCGCTTCACCCTGATCGGCGGCGGCACCAGCGAAATCCTCAAACTCATCATCGCCAAGGAGGTATCGGCATGATGCGGAATTCGCAAACCCGCGTGCTTCTCGCCAAACCCGGCCTCGACGGTCACGACCAGGGAGCCAAGGTGGTGGCGCGCGCCTTCAAGGCGGCAGGCTTCGACGTAACCTATACGGGCCTGCGCCAGACCCCCGAGGCGGTGGCCAGCGCCGCCCGTGCCGCTGATGCGGACGTCATCGCGCTATCGTCAATGGCGGGGTCGCATATTTCATTTTGCGAACGGCTGAAGCCGCTGCTTGAACAGGCGGGCCTGGGCGACCGGCTGTGGATTATCGGCGGCAATCTCCCCAAAGCCGACCACGCCCGGCTCGCCGAACTTGGCTTCCGCGGCATCTTCCCGTCGAGCTCGCGGCTGGACGACATCGTCGACTTCGTCAGGAGCAGTCTGCCATGACCGCACACCCGAACCCTGCGATCCGACCCGCCTGCAACGAGTCGGGCATCGAGATAAAGCCAGTCTATACCGAAGACGACGTCAAGCGCAGTGGTGGCTTCGGATTCGTCGGTGAGCCCGGCGCCTATCCGTTCGTGCGCGGCATCCATCCCCTGATGTATCGGCATCGCCCCTACACCATGCGCCAGTACACCGGCTTCAGCAACGCCCGCCAAACCAACGAGCGGTTCAAGTACCTGATAGCCAACGGCCAGACAGGACTCAATGTTGCCTTCGATCTGCCGACTCAATGCGGACTCGATTCCGACGATCCGCTGGCGGAGGGTGAGGTCGGACGCGTGGGCATGGCTGTTGACACCCTGAGCGATTTCGAGATCGCCTTCGCGGGCATCGACCTCGACAAGATCACGGTGTCGCTGACGATTAACGGCGCCGCTCCGCAGCTGATCGCGATGTATCTCGCGATGGCGGAAAAGCGGGGTTACGACGTCGCCCGCCTGCGCGGGACCGCGCAGAACGACATCCTCAAGGAGTTCATCGGACGCGGCACCTGGATCTTTCCGGTTGAGCCGTCGGTCAAACTGGTCGGCGATACCATCGAGTACTGCGCGCGCCACGCGCCAAAGTACAGCCCGGTCTCCGTCTGCGGCTATCACATCCGCGAGTCCGGCGCTAACCCTGTGCAGGAAATGGCATACGCGTTTTGCATCGCCAGCGCCTATGCCGACGAGGTGCTTTCGCGCGGCATGGACATTGACGAGTTCGCCGGCAGACTGTCCTTCAACTTCAACGTCTTCGGCAGCATCTTCGAGCAGGTCGCAAAGTTTCGCGCCGGACGCGGTCTGTGGGCCAAGATTATCAAGGAAAAGTACCGCGCCGCGAAACCGGAATCGGAATGGCTGCGAATGATCGCCGGCGGCGGGGGCGGCGGGCTGACCTTCGAGCAGCCGGAGGTCAATATCGTGCGCGGCGCCTATTACGCACTGATCGCGGCGCTGGCGGGCGCGCAGACCACGGCGCTGTGCTGTTTCGACGAGGCCTACACCATCCCTAGCGAATATGCGCAGCGGATTTCGCTGCGCACGATGCAGCTGTTGATTGAGGAAATGGGCCTGGCCGACACGGTCGATCCGATGGGTGGCTCCTGGTACGTCGAGACGCTTACCAACGAAATGCGCCGCATGATGGAAGACGTCATGCAGGAGGTCGACCAAGCGGGTGGCATCGTGCGGCTGGTCGCGGAAGGGATCGTCCAGGACAAGGTGTCGGAGCAGGCCTACCAGCACCAACTTGCCATTGAATCCGGCGCGTTCCGCAAGGTCGGCGTCAACTGCTACCGACTCCCCGGCGAGGAAGAGGTCGACGTAAAGATGCATCCCTACGACGCGGCCGAGACGCGTCGCCAGATTTCCTCCCTCGAAGAGGTGCGCGCACGTCGCGATGGCGCCGCCACGGCACAAGCGCTGGCGAAGATCGGTGCCGCCGCGCGCGCCGGAAATAACGTCATGCCCGCGATCGTCGAGGCCATAAAGGCCTACGCGACGGTCGGCGAGATTACTGGCCAGCTTGCCGCGGTCTATGGCCGTTACCGTGAGCCGGTATTGTCTTAGGTGGAGGAAAGTGATGCCTGATATCGCGACCTATGCTGCGCCTCGCTCGCTCGACGAAGCACTTGCGCTGCTGCGTTCGGGCGAAGTTACGATCCTAGCCGGCGGGACTGACCTAATGGCGCAAACCCGGTCCGGCAAATCCGCCTTCAATCCGACCTTGGTGAATATCAGGCACGTCCCGGAACTGTTGGGCATCACCGACGCTGTCGGTGCGGTCCGCATCGGCGCTCTCACCACCGTCACCGACTTGCGCGACAGCGATCTGATCCGCCAGCGTTTTTGCGCGCTGTGGCAATCCTGCGATCATTTCGCCAGCGACCAGATCCGCAACGCCGCCACCCTTGGCGGCAACATTTGCAATGCCTCGCCCGCCGGCGACACGTTGGTGCCGCTCTTGGCGCTCGATGCGCGCGTCGTGTTGGCAGGCAAACCCAATGGATCAATCAGGCGGCGAACGCTGCCACTCATGGAGTTTCTTGTCGGACCGGGGCGCACCGCGCGTGAACCCACAGAGCTACTTGAAGCGGTCGAAATCCCGGCGCCGGCGGCTGGCTTCTTCAGTTCGTTTTTCAAGTTCGGCGTGCGGCCAGCGCTGGACATCTCGGTCATTTCCATCGGCCTTGCTGCCGTGCGGGACGGCCGCAGGCTGACGCGGGTGAGAGTCGCCTTGGGGGCGGTGGCGCCGACGGTCATCCGGGCGCCGGTGACTGAGGCGATCCTGGAGGGCCACGCGCTCGATGCCGAGACCATTGCCGCCGCAGCCGCTGCCGGGGTCGAAGAAATACATCCGATCGGCGACGTTCGCGCTTCAGCCTGGTACCGCCGTGAGCTGGTCGACAACATGCTTCGAAGGATGCTCCACCATGTCAGCAACGACTGAGATATCATTCTCGCTTAACGGCGTGGTTACTTGCGTTCGGGTGCCCCCGTCCATGAGTACGCTGGAAATGCTGCGCGACCGGCTCGACCTCACCGGCACCAAATACGGCTGCGGCGAGGGTGAATGCGGCGCTTGTACCATTCAAGTCGATGGCCTGACCGTCAACTCATGCTTGATGTTTGCCGTCGATTGCGACGGGCGCAAGGTCGCCACCATCGAGGGGATCTCGACCACGCCCGCCGGCCAAGCCCTGAGGGATGCCTTCGCCGCAAAGGGCGCGGTGCAGTGTGGTTTCTGTACACCCGGTCTGGTGGTTCAGGCGAACCACGTTCTGGAACGCCATGCTCATTGCGACGGACATGGTCATGCGGGGGCGGAAGAGATCAAGCGAGGCATCGAAGGCAATTTGTGCCGCTGCACAGGCTACAAGAAAGTGATCGAGGCCATCGCTGCGGTCGACGTGGGCGCCGAATAGGAGGTTGACATGGAGTCGCAGCAAAAATCCGAAGCAGAGCCCGGTGTCAGGCAAGGCTCAAGCGACACGCTGATCGGCAAGCGCATTCCGAAAAAGGACGCGCCTGAAAAGGCGAGTGGCCGCACCCGCTACATCGCCGACATCAACGTTCCCGGCCAGTTGTACGGAAAGATCCTGCGCTCGACGGAGGTTCATGCCAGGATCCGCGCGATCGATGTAAGCGCGGCGCGGGCGCTGCCCGGCGTGCATGCGGTGATCACCGCCGCCGATGTGCCTTGGCAACGCCCGATCGGCGTTGCCAAGGATCATCTCCCTCTCAAGTCAGATCGCGTCCGCAGCCCGCGAGACGAGGTGGCAGCGGTGGCCGCCGACAGCGAAGACATCGCTGAGGCGGCGCTCAAGCTCATCCGCGTCGATTACGAGCCGCTGCCAATCGTTGCCGATGCTCGAAAGGCGATGCAGCCCGGGACGCCACTGCTGCACGGCGAGGACCTGGTGTGGAAGGGTCCTGACGGCCGTAGTGAAGTGCTGCACAAAGCATCGTCGAACAACGTGGCGATGACCTTCAATTACACCCAGGGCGATGTGGCAACGGGTGAAGCGGAGTCTGTCGCGGTCATCGAGGACGTTTTCCAGCTTCATTACGTCACTCATTGCTGCATGGGGGTATCCGGCGTGATTGCCGAATTCGACGCCTCCGACAACCTGCTCCTTCATTCCAACACCCAGGTCCCATTTCTCCATAAACGGGAATTCGCGGAGATGCTGGGCATCGATCCCGGCCGGGTCCGCATCATCCAGCCTCCCATCGGCGGGGGCTTCGGCTCCAAGCTTGATATCTATCCGTTCGAGCCGATCGCCATTTTTCTTGCTCGCGCAACCCGGCGGCCGGTCAAGCTGGTTTTCACCCGCGAGGAGGAATTCCGCGCTTCGCCGACGCGCCAGCCGGTGTTGCTGAAGCTGCGCTCAGGCTGCCGCAAAGACGGCTCGCTGACCTTTCGTTCGGTGGAAACGATACACGACAACGGTGCCTACACCTCGTGGGGAGCGACCACGCCGTTCGTGATGATGCAGACCTTCTCGTCGCTGTACCGGGTTCCCAACTGCGAGTACCGCACACTGGCCATCTATACCAACAATCCATATTCTGGCTCGTTCCGCGGCTACGGCAATCTGCAGGCGACCTTCGCCGTCGAGGCCCACATGGACAAGTTGGCGGAGGCCATCGGGATGGACCCGCTGGAGTTTCGTCTCAAGAATGCGCAGGACGCGGGCGAAATCACGCCCCAGGGCATGAACTTCAAGTCGTGCGGCTTCAAGGACTGTCTACGCACCGCTGCGGAGCGGAGTAACTATCAGCAGAAATATCGCGCCAATCAGGCGCGCTGGAAAGACGGCGCAATCCTCAAGCGTGGCGTCGGCACAGCATCAATGCTGCATGTCGGCGGCGGCGCGAAGATCTATCAGTCCGATGGTTGCGGCACCATTCTCAAGATGGACGATTTCGCGCACCTGACACTCATCACCGGTGCTTCCGAGATCGGCCAAGGGTCGGAAACCGTGCTGGCGATGCTGGTCTGCGAGGAACTTGGCCTGCCGCTGTCATCCGTTTCGGTGGTCAACAGCGATACCGACATCACGCCCTGGGACGTCGGCGTCCATGCCTCGCGCACGACTTTCATCGCCGGCAATTCCGCGATCGGTGCCGCCCGCAAGGCCAAGTCCAAGATCCTCGCCACCGCTGCCGTCAAGCTGGACCTGCCTGCAGAGACGCTCGATCTGAGCGGTGGATTCGTGATCGCCAAGGCTAACGGCGAGCGGCTGGTCGAACTCAGCCGTCTGATCCGCTCGCTTCATTTCTCGGAGAAGGCCGAACTTGTCATGACGACCCACTATTACGAGCCGCCGAGCCACCATCAGGACAAGGATTTCAAGGGTGACGTCTCCGCCGCCTATGCCTGGGCGACCCAGGTAGTCGAAGTCGAGGTCGATACTGAAACCGGCATCGTCCGCTTGCTCAATGTCACCGCTGCCCATGATGTCGGACGGGTTCTCAACCGCCTCGGCATCGAAGGGCAGATTGAGGGTGGCGTGATCATGGGGCAGGGCTATGCGCTCACCGAGGACTTGCTGGTCGAGGATGGCGTGGTCCGCAACCCCAATTTCCGCGACTACAAGCTGGTGACCGCGCCGGAGATTCCGGAAATGGATATTTCCTTCATCGAGTCGATCGACGGCGAAGGCCCCCAGGGCGCCAAGGGGGTCGGCGAAGCCCCGGCGATTTGTGTCGCCGCAGCCGTCGCCAACGCCATCTACAATGCCACCGGCGTGCGGATTTACGGCCTTCCTTTCACGCCCGAGAAAGTTTACCGCGCGCTGCACGGGCAGGCGAAGCCTTTGACCTGGGGCATCGCCACATGAAGAGACGCATCGTCCTCAGCATGGAGCAGGCTCTGTCGCTCCCCTCGGCAACGCTGCGCTTTGCGCAGTTGGGGTGGCGGGTCATCCGCATCGAGGCGACGCCACCGCCGAACGGACTGCCCGGCGATCCCAATCGCTACATCGGCGCCCGCATCGCCGACGATGACCGGCGCAGCTACTTCATCGCACCGAACGTCGGCAAGGAAGCAATAGCACTCAATTTGAAGGACCCTCGCGGCAGGGAGGTGCTACGGCGCCTGATCCGTGCGCTCGACGTCGACGTCTTCTGCTGCAACACCGTGCCATCGCGTTACCGTTCGCTGGGTATCGACTACGAGACGTTGGCGGAAGCAAAGCCGGATCTGATCTGGGCGGGTATATCGGCCATGGGGCCCGACTATCCGGATGTTGCGGGCTATGATCCGGTGATTCAGGCGATGTGCGGTTACATGGAGATCACCGGGGATTCCAACGGTCCGCCCATGCTCACGGGCATCCCGGTGATCGATCTCAAGGCCGGGGACGAAGTGTATGCCAACGTGTTGCTGGCCTTGCTGGAGCGCCACGAAACCGGGCGCGGCAAGGCGATCCATGTTTCCATGTTGCAGGCGGCCGCGGCCTGGCTGATCACCGTGCTGCCGCTGATCGATTTCGGCTGTACGCCGGACGAGATCACGCGGGCGGGCAATGAGCATCGCAAGTTCATCCCGAGCAACGTTTATCCGGCCAAGGACGGCTTCGTCTATTTGGCCATCGGCAGCGACGTGCAGTGGAAACGCCTCACGGCGATTCCAAAGTTCGGTGGGGTCGCTAGTGCCGAGCGGATCACCAACGAAGGCCGGCTTCGCGAGCGCCAGCAGATTCACCGCGACATGGCGGCGATTACTGCAGCAGCCACGTGCAACGAAATTCTGGCTGACCTTCGCGCCGCGACCATTTCGGCAGCGCGCATCTTCGATATCCGTCAGGTGCGCGAGCTGCCCCAGCTTCGCGACAAGCTGACAACCACGATGGTGCCGGATGGTCGGCAGATTCATATGCAGCCTTTCGCTGTTGATTATCCCGACGCGGCAACGGCGATGAGCTTCCCGCCGAAATATGGCGCGGACACGCGTCGGCTTCTCATCGAGGCGGGTTATGCGGCAACCGACGTGGATGGGTTCATCGAAGAGGGCGTGGCAGCATGATCGTTGCGTCAACCACTCTGCAATGCTTCGCCGATCGCCTTGTCCGCGACGCCGAAAGGGGTGAATTGCGCGACGGCGAGACACGGTATCTGCTGCTGCGTCCGGACTCGCTGATGGGTATGTTTAGTAGGCTTGCAGCGCAGGCGAGAGGCGAGGCGCTGGCGGCATTGACCGCTGCGGTCGCCGAAGCCGGCGGACGCTCGGCCGCGCGCTACCGCGAGACAACACCGGGCGGGCCCGCCGCGCTATTTGAGATTTTCGCCGAAACCGCGGCTCAACTGGGCTGGGGCGTCTGGACGTTCGCGCCGTTGGCTGATGGTGAGCTGTGCCTGGATGTGGCCAACAGTCCGTTCGCCGAAGGTTTTGGCCCGTCGTCTCTGCCAGTGTGCGCGGCCATCACCGGTATGGCGGCCACCATCGCCGAGAACATCCTGGGACAGCCGGCAGTGGCTGAGGAAACGCGCTGCGTCGCTGCCGGTGCCGAGTCCTGTCGCTTCATTGCCCGTGGCCGGCACCCACAACAGCGGAGGTCACGCTAGATGGAGTCGACAGACACCGCGGCGCTCCTCTCAAATCCGCTCCTTCTCGGCTCTCGACTTGGCCTGCCCAAGGAGGTCGCCGTGATCGGCGCTGGCACCATCGGTCCTGATATCGCCTACTATCTCAAAAGCGCGATCCCGGAATTGAAACTGCACCTTGTCGATGTCGCGCAGTCGCCGCTCGACAACGCGATGCAGCGTCTGGGCGACTACGCCGCCAAGGCTGTCCAGCGCAAGCGCATGACGCAGAGCCAGGCTGACACGATCATCACCGGCATCCACCCAACGCGTGACTACCACAGCATCAGCCAGGCGGACTGGGTGGTGGAGGCAGCCACCGAGGATCTGGCGCTCAAGCGCAAGATATTCGCCAGCGTCGAGGCGATCGTTGGGCCGCATGCGTTGATCACCTCCAACACCAGTTCGCTGCCGGCGGCGCGGATCTTTGCAGACCTCGGCCGCAAGGAGCGTGCGACTGTAACGCACTTTTTCGCGCCCGCGTGGCGCAACCCGATTGTCGAGGTGATCAGCTGGTCAGGCGTCGACCCCGCCGTTATCGCGCATCTGAATTGGCTGTTCTGTCTGACAGGCAAGGTGCCGTTGGTCACCAAAGATGCGCCCTGCTTCATGCTCGATCGCGTCTTCGACAACTGGTGCAACGAGGCAGCCCTGCTGCTCGATCGCGCCAGTGCTGCTCAGATCGACAGCGTCGCCGGCGAGTTTGTCCACGCCGGGCCGTTCTCCGTGCTGAACCTGGCGCATGGCAATCCGATCATCGTCGAGACCAATACGCTCCAGGCCGACGAGGAGGGCGAGCACTACCGGCCTGCGCCGATCTTCCGTTCGGTGGACAAATGGGCCACGGTGGCGCCGGGCCGGACGGTGGAGGTGAAGCCTGCGATTGCGGCTGAGCTGCGCGACCGCATGCTCGGCATCCTCGTCTCGCAGACCGTCGATATTCTCGACCGCGACATTGGCACTGCCGCCGATCTGGATTTGGGTTGTCGCCTGGCGCTCGGCTTCAAGTCGGGACCGCTCGATCTCATGCGCGTCGCCGGGGAGGCGGAGGTGGAGCGGGTGCTGGCGCGCCTGGCGAAGGCGCGGCCAGGGCTGCCGCTGCCGCGTCGGCCGATCGTTGCCTATCAGGATTTTCACCGTTTTGTGCTGGTTGATCGCATCGGTGACGTCGTGGTCGTGACCTTGCGCCGGCCCGAAGCGCTAAACGCCCTGCACGACGGTCTCACCGACGAGATTCTTGGTGTCATTCGTGCCGCTGAGAAGGACGACGGTGTGACTGGTGTTGTCATCACCGGCTATGGCCCGCGCGCATTCTCCGCCGGCGCCGACATCGGCCGCTTCCCCGCCGTGCTTGGCAACCACAAGGCGGCTGCGCAGTACGCCCGCGACTGTTCTCGCCTGTTGGTCCATCTCGATGGGATGGAAAAACCGGTCGTGGCGGCGCTGAACGGAATGGCGCTCGGTGGCGGACTGGAGCTGGCGCTCCGGTGCCACGACATTGTCGCGCTCGGTGACGCATGGATGCAATTGCCGGAGATCACGCTCGGTATCGTGCCGGGAATCGGCGCCATGGTGGTGCCTTACCGACGCTGGCCCACGGCAGCGCCGGTGTTCCACGGCATGCTGCGTCGAGCCGAGAAGCTCACTGCAGCCAAAGCCATCGAGATCGGCATGGTTGCGGCTCTTGCGGACGATTACGCCGAGCTGATCGCGCGCGCTATTGTGCGGGTGAGGGCACTGGCGGGAACGGTGCGGGGACCGCAAAACGGTCCCGTCGCCATTGTTGCGCCGCCGGCCGCCAACCCAATCGCCGCCAGCGGCCAACGCCTCAGCGGCGAAGTTGTCGGCATCCTCGATCAGGCGGTCCGTGAGGCCGCCGTTGCGCCCGATCTCAACGCAGCCCTTGAGATCGGATACCGGGCCTTTGCTGCTAGCGCATGTACTGCGGCGGCACGCGAAGGAATCGATGCGTTTCTACAGCAGCGCGCACCGAATTTTGAACGGACGGGGTGACGCCGGGGGCCGACGGCGGCAACCGGCGCACCAAGCAGATCCGTCCGGAAACGGCGGCAAACAGGAGGAAGACTATCATGAGAGCAAGACTGATTAGCGCCTTGGGGCTGGCGGCGCTGCTTTACGGCGGCGGCGCTTCGGCTCAGCAGATTACCATTGGTGTCACCATGGGCACCACGGGCCCCGGTGCGTCGCTCGGCATCAACTACAAGAACGCCTTTCAACTGATGCCGAACGCCGTCGGCGGCGTCCCGGTTAAATACATCATTCTCGAGGATGGCTCAGATCCGACCGCCGCGGCGAAGAACGCCCGCCAACTTGTGGTCGAGGATCACGTCGACGCGCTGATGGGCGCAGTATCGGTGCCTTCGACAACCCAGGTGGCGTTGATTGCCAATGAGACCAAAACACCCCTTATCGCGCTGTCGCCGGTGGCATTGCCGCCGCAGGATCTCGGCTGGGTCTTCATCGTCCCGCAGCCGGTGCCGCTGATGATGGGCGCGGTGGTCGACGACATGAAGACCAGGTCGATCAAGACGGTCGGGTATATAGGCTTCTCCGATTCATGGGGCGATCTGGTACTGAAGGCGCTGAAGCAGAACGCCGATCCCGCCGGCATCACGATCGTCGATGAGGAACGCTACGCCCGCGCCGACACCGGGGTCACAGGCCAGATCGTCAAGATACTTGTCGCCAATCCTGACGCCGTAGTGGTGGGTGGCTCGGGCACCGGCGGCGCGCTGCCGCAGATTGCGCTGCGCGAAAGGGGTTTCAAAGGCCCAATCTACCACAACCACGGTACCGTCAACCGTGAGTTCATCAAGGTCGGCGGCGCTCCTGCAGAAGGCGCGATAGCGCCGACTGGTCCGCTGATCGTCGCGGAAGAACTTCCCGACAGCCATCCTGTCAAGGCGGTGGCGGTCGATTTTGACCGGCGTTACGAGGCATTATTCGGCGCGGGCAGCCGCAACGCCTTTGCCGGCTATAGCTACGACGGCTTTCTGCTGCTCCAGGCCGCCATTCCTTCCGCGCTCGCGAAGGGCAAGCCCGGTACCCCCGAGTTCCGTGCAGCGTTGCGTGATGCCCTGGAGTCCGGTCGCAGCGTCATCGGTACGCACGGCGTTTACACCCAGACGGCGACGGATCATTTGGGTCTCGACGGCCGTGCCGTCGTCCTCGCGGTTGTCGATCACGGCAATTGGCGTCTGCTGAAGAAGTAGCGGATGAAATCGTGAGGGGTCTCTTTGCCCAGAGGCCGCCCACCTTCACGTGAGCCGCCCCTGGGATTCGCTTGGACCGCAACAGGATTGCCATGAATCTCGATATCGCATTGTGGCTTTCGCAGGACGCGATCACCAACGGGGCCGTCTATGCGCTTCTGGCGATCGCGCTGGTCCTTGTCTACACCGTGACCCGGATCATCTTCGTGCCGCAAGGCGAGTTCATTTCATTCGCAGCTCTGTCGCTGGCGTCGCTGCAGGCCGGAGAGGTGCCCGGCACGGTGTATCTGTTGATCGTCGGCGGTGTCCTGGTTGTGGTGACCGATAGCCTCTCATTGCCAAGGGTGGTGGCGTTGCAGCGTCTGCCTGGATGCCTGATCCGGCATATGACGTTGCCGCTTGCGGCAGGCGGCATCGCCTGGTGCTCGGCCGCGCGGCCGGGCAATCTGTGGCTCCAGATCGTGACCACCCTCGTCATTGTCACACCATTGGGGCCGATCGTCTATCGGCTGGCATTCCAGCCGGTCGCCAATGCCTCAGTATTGGTTCTGCTGATCGTTGCGGTCGCCGTCCACTATGTGCTCACCGGCATGGGCCTAGTGTTTTTCGGCGGCGAGGGCCTGCGCAGCCAGCCCTACTCGTCGCTCTCCTTCAAGCTCGGCGTTCTTAATGTCACGGCGCAGAGCCTGCTGATCGTCTTCGCCAGCATCACGTTGATGGCGGCGCTATGGTTTGTTTTCGAGCGAACACTTTATGGAAAAGCGTTGCACGCCACGGCAATCAATCGGGTGGGCGCACAATTGATCGGCGTCTCGCCAAGTTTGTCGGGGCGATTGAGTTTCACGCTCGCCGCCTTCATCGCCGCCGTTTCCGGTCTGCTCATCGCGCCGATCACGACCGTTTATTACGACACCGGCTTCCTGATCAGCCTTAAGGGATTCGTCGGGGCGACTGTTGGCGGCATGGTGAGCTATCCGATGGCGGCGGTGGGATCGCTCATGGTCGGCTTTCTCGAAGCGGGATCGTCGTTCTGGTGGAGCGCCTTCAAGGATTCGATCGTGTTCACCCTGATCGTCCCGGTTTTGTTGTGGCGCTCCTTTGCCGCGCCGCATAGCAAAAGGGATGAAGGTCAGTGAATCCGCGGCTGCCATCGCTCTTCGCTATCGCCGCCATCGCAGTGGGCCCGCTGCTTTTGCCCGAGTATTACCTCACCTTGATGAACTATATCGGACTGGCCAGTTTGGTCACACTTGGCCTAGTGCTGCTCACGGGCGTCGCCGGCCTTACCTCATTCGGTCAGGCAGCTTTTGTCGGGCTGGGGGCTTACGCCACCGCCGTCGTCACAACCAAATATGGGGGGTCGCCCTGGCTGGGACTGGCGGTCGGACTGGCGCTTACTGCCATCGTGGCGCTATTTCTTGGCTTCATCACGCTGCGGCTCTCGGATCAATATCTGCCGCTGGGCACTATCGCCTGGGGCATCAGCATCTATTTTGCTTTTGGCAACCTGGTATTCCTGGGCCAGCACACAGGCATAACCGGCATCCCGCACATCTCCGTGTTTGGCTGGACAATTGATACGGCGGCGCGGTTGTATCTGGCGATCTGGCTGGTCGTGGTGTCGGCCCTTCTTGCCGCCCGCAATCTGCTGGATTCACGCATCGGGCGCGCGATTCGGACGCTGAACGGCCACACCAAGATGGCGGAAAGCTTCGGCATCGACACGGGAAGGCTGAAGATAATCGTCTTCGTCTATTCGGCTTTGCTGGCCAGCGTGGCGGGGTGGCTTTACGCCCATTTCCTGCGTTATGTCAGCCCGTCGCCGTTCGGCATCGACGCCGGTATCGATTATCTCTTCATGGCGGTGATTGGCGGCTCGGGGCATATCTGGGGTGCGGTCGTCGGCGCCTCCGTCCTGACGCTGCTGCAGGAATGGCTCAAGGACTTCCTGCCCCACGTGCTCGGGCACAACGGCAACTATGAGATCGTAGTCTTTGGCCTGTTGGTGGTGCTCCTGTTGCATCGCACGAGCGATGGGCTGCTGCCCTTTCTCGCCCGCATGATCCGCAGCGGCGAACATTGGGACAAGCCCGCTTTTGCAGCACCGCTGGCGCAGCGGCCCCGGCCGGTTAAGGGCGAATCCCTGCTGGTGATCGACAATATCTCCAAGAATTTCGGTCCTGTGGCTGCGGTGAACGAATTATCGTTCCAGCTGAAGGCGGGCGAGATAGTTGGCTTGATCGGACCCAACGGCGCGGGCAAGAGCACGGTGTTCAATTTGACCACCGGACTGCAGCCAGTGACCAAAGGGTCTATCCGATTCCGCGGTCAACTTATCGAGCAACTGGGCGGCCGCGAGATCGCGGGGCTAGGGATCGCGCGTACGTTTCAGCACCCCAACCTGCTTACCGACCTAAGCGCGCTTGAGAACGTCGCCATCGGTGCCTATCTGCGCGGACAGTGTGGCTTGATCGCGGCAAGCCTGCGCCTGGACCGCGCCGAAGAGGCGCGCCTGCGTGATGAAGCTGCGCGGCAGCTTCATCGCGTCGGCCTGGGATCGCATTTGTATGATACCGCCGGCACCCTGCCGCTCGGATCGCAGCGCGTCCTGGAAATCGCACGAGCACTTTGCGCCGACCCGCTGCTGCTGCTGCTCGACGAACCGGCCGCCGGTCTGCGTCACCTGGAAAAACAGTCGCTGGCGGCATTGTTGGGCGACTTGCGCGATGGCGGCGTCAGCATTCTTCTCGTCGAGCACGACATGAATTTTGTGATGGGACTGGCCGACCGGGTGGTGGTCATGGAGTTCGGCCGCCGAATCGCCGAAGGCGCGCCGCATGCTATCCAGAGCAACCCCGCCGTGCTCGAAGCCTATCTTGGGGGCGCAACGTGAATCGCCGCGACGCACCGGCGCTGCTTGTCGCGCGCGACGTGACCATCGCCTATGGCAAGGTCGCTGCGGTACGCGGCGTATCGTTTGAGATCCGCTCCGGAGAGGTGGTGACCATCGTCGGCCCCAACGGCGCAGGCAAGACTACCCTGTTGGCCGGACTGATGGGCCTGTTGCCGCTGCAGGGCGAGGTGCAGCGCTTCGGTAAGGTAGCAGTGCCCCCGCCCACGGTCGAGCAATTAGTGCGCGCCGGCATGGGGCTCATCCCCGAGCGGCGTGAACTGTTCGTCACACTGTCGGTCGAGGACAATTTGCGCCTTGGCGGATTCGACCGTTGGCGTCAAGGTGCGCGCGACGGCGCCGAGGATCTCGCCGGCATCTACGCGCTCTTTCCGCAACTTCGCGAGCGCCGACGCCAGCAGGCGGGCACATTGTCCGGCGGCGAGCGGCAAATGCTGGCGATGGGCCGTGCCTTGATGGCCCGACCGAAGCTGCTGCTGCTGGATGAACCGAGCCTCGGCCTTGCGCCGCTGATCATTCGTGACATCTTCCGGATCATCGATGGACTGCGGGCGCGCGGCGTATCGATCCTACTGGTTGAGCAAAATGCCCGCGCCGCGCTGCAGTTGGCCGATTACGCCTATGTCATGGAATCCGGATCGTTCGTCCTTGACGGACCGGCCGCCGAACTTGCGCGCAACGAACGCGTGATCGAGGCCTATCTCGGCTTAGCCATGGTCGAAACTCCGCGGACGCGCTAACGATAGCGGTCTAGCAGGCAGTAAGATTAAGACGGTCTTCAAACGGTTTTGGCGAAGTGGGGAGTTCGGCGAAGAGATATTTTGGAACCACGAATCTGGGGTCAGGAGTTCGAATCTCGCCACGATTCGAACGTGTGGCCTCGGCCTACGGAGGGTGACGTTCTATCCAGCTGAGCTACGGGCGAATCAGTGTTGCTTACGCAGTGTTTACGCGGATTTTGACACGAGCCTTCGGAGGGCAAATGCCCAAGCGGTTAGGCTGGTCCGCGATGGCAATTTGCATTTCGCTAGCCGCGCCACGCGTCTCGCAGGGGAGCGAAGAAACGCTTGCGGACGTTTGGCGGCGCGAACGGGCAGTGTGCATCAGACGGCCTGCAAGGCTTTCTGGACTGCCTTGGGCGCGCGTTCGATGACGAGAAGATAAGCCCGTGTCGGCCCCTCCGGCTGGCGCGAACCCTGTTCCCAATGGCGTAACGTGTTGACGCTGAACCCGAACCGGCCCGCGAACTCTTCTTGCGTCATGTTCAAACCTGCCCGGATCGCTTTCACATCGATCTTCACGGGCACATGGACGCGATAGGCGCTCTCGTCCGCCTTCCCCTCGGCATAGGCCACCGCTTCCCGAAGGCCACGTCGAATACTGTCGGCAACCTTGCTCATGGCTTTCTCCTCTTGAATCTCCTGACCAGCAATGCCGTAAGCTGCCGGAAGTTATTGCGATCCTGCTGGCTCAAATCGGCCCGCTCGTTCTTGGCGTAGGCGGTGAGCACGAAAAGCGGCATGCCGGCGTCGTGATGGAAGTAGACCACCCGCGCACCGCCGCGCTTGCCTCGCTCCTCCAAACCCCACCGCAGCTTCCGGACGCCGCCCGTTCCGGGAATCAGGTCGCCGGACGTAGGGTTGTAGGCGAGGTAATCTATCAGAAGTACCCGTTCCTCATCGGTCATGAGCTTGCGGGTCGCAGCCAGAAACTCCGGGGTCTCGACGACGCTGATCGGAACCGGTCGAGTCATGCGCGATACTACTCCAATGGGTCAGTCAAGGCAATCGAAATATAATCCAGCGGATCATGTCTCTGCGCCGCTATGGAACGAGCTAATTCCACGCCAAGGCTCCTTCGCGCTGCCCTAGATCAAGCAGGCCAGGTGTTATGCTGCTGTCGCGGACGCTGCTGCTGAAGGCGGAGCCGGTGGGCGATCTGCGCTCACTCGACGAGCTCTTCGCGCTTGCGAGTGCGATGGGGCAGGAAGCCGCAACGAAATATGCGGAATTGGGCGCGGAGATGCGGCGCCAGAACAGATCCGATCTGGCAGCCGTGTTTACTGAACTCGCGGCCGCCGAGCGCGATCATGTCGATCGTGTGACACGATGGTCGCAATCGCGGTGTGGCAAGGCGCCGGATCCTGCGCTGGTGCGCTGGGAGCCGCCCGAGACGTTCGACGCCGAATCGTCGGCAGAGATCAGAACCTCCCGTTTGATGACGCCGTACCGCGCGCTGTCCATGGCGGTGCGAAATGAGGAACGCGCCTTCGCATTCTGGTCCTATCTTGCGGCGTATTCGGACGATGCGGAGATCAAGAAGGCGGCGGAGACGATGGCGAGCGAGGAACTCGGGCACGTTTCGATCCTGCGAAAGGAACGGCGCCGCGCCTATCACCGCGAGCACGACTGGAAGCATGGCAACGAAGCCGGCCGTGCAGCATCATCGCGGGTCGATGCGAGAAGGCTCGAGCTTCGCCTCGCTGCCCACCTTGCGAACATCGAGCGTGGTCTAACGGGGGCTGCCGCCACTCGTACGCGCGAGCTCCTCCACGAGACGACGCGGATGGCCGAGGAAGCCGGAAATTTCGGGAAACTCCCCGCCGCGCTCGAACACGGGGATGCACAGGCGGTCGCTGAGGCGCTTGCCGATGCCTATCTGGAAGGCGCGGAAAATTCCGACGATCAGGCGCGGATTGAGGTACTTCAGGGACTGGCCGAGAAGGCGATAGGACGCCTTGCTTGGTTGCGGTCTCTGGCGTGATGCCTGGCCGCAGCTCAAACGGTGGGTTTCGGTCTAGAAAGGTCGAAAATGGGGTGTCTTTCATTGGGAGTTGACTGCCTCCCTCTCCGCCAGATTCACCCTTGTCCGCGGCCGCTCACCCGGCGCGCGACCAGGTATCCCCAGCAAGGCCAGATAGACTGGCGCCGGGTGTGGCGCCGATTCGGGGCATTGAAACAGACATCAAGTGATGATAGAAAATGTGCCTCGCTGGGAGTTACGGAAATGCGCACTACGCTTGCTCTGGATGACGAGCTTGTTGCCAAGGCTCAGGCCTTCACCGGCTTGAAGGAGAAGTCCAGCCTGGTCCGCGAAGCGCTCAAGGCCCTCATCGAGCGCGAAAGCGCGCGACGATTGGCGCGTCTGGGCGGCAGCCAACCTGGTCTGAAGGCGCCGCGGCGGCGACGGTCAAGCTCGACGTGATCCTGGTCGATACGTCCGTCTGGGTCGACCATCTACGGGCGAGTAACAAGGCCCTGACTGCGCTGCTCGATACGGGAGCGGTTCTGGCGCACCCCTTTGTCATCGGCGAACTTGCTTTGGGCAATTTGCGTCAGCGCGAAATCGTACTGAGCGCGGTGGCTGACTTACCTCGCGCCAGCGTCGCCACGGACCTGGAGGTCCTCCATTTCATCGACCGCCATGCCTTGTTCGGGCGCGGGATCGGCTATATCGACGCCCATTTGCTCGCGGCTGTGCAACTGACGGCGGGAGCCGAACTATGGACGAAGGACAAGCGGCTGCACGGTGTCGCCGCTGAACTCGGGGTGGCAATGACCCAGAGGCATCCCTTATAGGGTTATGGCGTCCTGCTGTTCAGACGTACCACGGACTCCGTTGTCATCGGGCTACGGCGAAGCAATATTGCTCATCATCGTCGTTCGCGACCGGCCAAGGGTATAACTTTTTTCATATATTTCATTATCTTACTAATTGAACAACTGACTGATCCCCAAATCAGTCCTTCATTCCCCCTTTGAATCTGCCCGACTGATGTTCTGGACTCTGGGTTGTTTATGACAATATGCTCGCCTTGGCCAGCGGGGCGTTACATGAAAATCATTGGTTTTTGGCTAGGGTTGCTCGCTTTCACAGTCGTGGCCGCAGGAGGAGCTCACGCGCGCGGTCCATATGGTTCTATTAGCGTTGGAAATTGGAAGGGCGGTGCCTTCACGAACGACAAAGATGGCTCATTTTCTCATTGCGCGGCCCTTGTGCCCTACCAAAGCGGAATCATTTTCGTCGTCTCAGTCAATAAAGATTTCGGGTGGACGCTTGGATTCTCTCACGAGAATTGGAAATTAATCCCCGGTCAAGCCTTTGAAATCGTCCTCACGTTCGACGGGCAGCAGCCCTTCAACGTGCATGGGGCCCCGATCGATACGCACCTCGTATCCGTTCCGATGCCAGCAAATTCTTCGCTTATTGCCCAGTTCCGAAAAGCGAAAGGTATGACCGCTTTTACGCAAGGTCAGCTTTTTCAATTTAGCCTGAATCAAACCGGCCAGCTCTTGCCGTCGCTCGTCAATTGCGTCGAAAGCGTCAAGAAAAATGGGATTTCTAATGCTGGCGAGTTTGCCGTTGCCATACCAAAACCAGCAATCGCAAAACCGGTCGTCGCGACTACGCAAGAATCAGGTTCGCCCCAACAGGCATATGCCAAGACCGGCAATCAAACTGGTACGGGCTTCGTAATTAGTAACAATGGACATGTCGTGACCAATGAGCACGTCGTCGATGGCTGCATCGGCGACATTCAGGGTAACTTAAGTGGCGAAGCGCCAGTCAAGCTGCGTCTTGTTTCAAGCGATGAAACAAACGATCTGGCTTTGCTTCAGGCACCGAGCCCGTTCAAAGATGTTGCCACCATTCGAGACAAAGCGATCCATCCGGGCGATAGCGTTATCGCGATTGGCTATCCGTTCCACGGACTACTGACGTCAGACTTCACGGTAACCACGGGAATCGTAAGTTCACTGAGCGGCATCCTGAACGACACTCGTTATTTGCAAATCAGTGCTGCCGTTCAACCGGGCAACAGTGGAGGACCGCTCTTGGACAATGGCGGCCAAGTTGTCGGAATAGTTGCCGCAAAATTGAACGCATTGAAATTTGCCAAAGCGACCGGCAACATTCCCGAGAATATAAACTTCGCCATCAAAACGGGCGCTCTGAGAGACTTTCTTGATAACAGCGTGGTGTCTTATCAAACCGCTGACGCCAAGGGCGAGTTGAAAACCTCGGACATAGCGCGAGACGCAAGGACATTCACTCTCTTAATTTCTTGCACAGTTACAGAACCGAGCGAGAGTCCGAAGAAGCATTGATATTTGGCATATTGCGCCGGCGCTGGAACCGAGCCACGGAGCAGTTGCCAGAGGATATCCTGATTATTGTCACGAAGCGGACTACAATGCGATTGCGCTGAGTGACAATAGCGGATCCAGTCCATGAGCAATTACCCGGCCAAGCTGTTCGGTTCGAGGATAAAAATTAGCGCCGCACCACGCGCGCCTCGACGGCCCTGACTGGCCACCCGCCCCGCCTTTCCCGCCACATCCGGCGTGAACCGAAAAAAGCGGGAAGCCGATTTGCTTCCTGTCGAGTTAGCCTCAGGTCAGCTTGCCACGCTGCCGCGCTCGCAGCCGTCGGCCTCGGCCGGCTCGGTGGAACGATTCCACGGCCTGGCAATGAAATGGCGAATGCTGGCGAGGATCTTGCCGTCGTCGAGATCGACGTGGCCGCCTTGTGCAAAGCGGACGAAACATTTGGGCGCCTTGATCAGGCCGTAGAGACGCTGCCCGAACGAGATCGGGATCACGTTGTCGTTGTCGCCATGGAACACCAGCACCGGCGCGGTCACCTTGCCGATGTGCCAATCCGAATGGAATTGATCCTTGAGCAGCCACCGCACGGGCAGCAGCGGGTAATTCATGGCGGCGACGTCAGCAATCGAAGTGTATGGCGCTTCCAGCACCAGCGCCTTGATCTTCCGCTCGGCCGCAAGCCAGACGGCGACGCCAGTGCCCAGCGAATGCCCCCAGAGGACGATGTGGTCCGGCGCAATCTGATGCTCGGCGGCGAACGCGTAGGCGGCCTCGGCGTCGAGATGCATGCCGTCTTCGGACGGGCTTCCGGTCGATCCCTCGTAGCCGCGGTAGGAAACCGCGAGCAGCCCGCTGCCATCGGCCACGAGGCCGCGATCCCGGCTGACGCGCCAGTTAAGAGTGTCGCCATTGCCATGGAAATAAATGAAAAGAGGCTTGTCGGGTTTGGGCGCCACATACCAGGCGACCAGGCGTTCGCCGTCAGAGGTCTGCAACGCGACCTCTTGCGCCTCGGGGAAGCCGGCAGCGGCCGCGGTCACGTGGTCCGCCAGCTTCGGAAACACCAGCGTCCGCTGCATCGTGTACATTCCCGTGCACACCGCAACGTAACCCAACAGCACGGCAATGCCGGTCCACTTGGTCAATTTCCAGGTGAATCTGAAAAGATCACGCATCTGACCCCTCCTGCCTTTCACACAATAGATGGTTTCGGGCGGTCCGAACACAAGATCGTGAAGGCGGAAAATTGCCGCGTTTACCGACGGTAAAATTGTTGATTTTCATCAAGGCGCCGCGCCGGTTTTTGCCCGATCCAAGAGCACAGGTGCCAACGCGATAAAGGATCGGGATCAACATGCCCGGGGTCAACGTCAATCCGGTCGAGATACCGCGCGACTTCCGGCTCGACCTTTATCGCGGGTTTGCGCTGTGGCTCATTTTTCTGGCGCACGTTCCCGGCACCATCTTCAATCGGATCACGCCGTGGAATTACGGCTTCAGCGATCCGGCCGAGGTTTTCATCTTCGTTTCCGGCTACGCCAACGCCTATGTCTATGGCCGTGTGATGGATCAGCGCGGTTTCCTCGTAGGCGGTGCGCAGATCATGCGGCACGCGCTTGAGGCCTACATCGCCCAGATCGTCCTGTTCGTGATCCTCATTGGCGAGGTGTTCTGGCTGTCGCACGGTTCGCATGCGCTCGACGATGCCGTGAACATCCGCATTCTCCACGAGCGGCCCGACGAAAGCATTCTTGCGCTGCTGCAACTGAAGTTCATGCCGGTCAATATGAACGTGCTGCCGCTTTTTGTCGTGGTGCTGGCCATCTCGCCGGTGGCGCTTTGGCTGCTGCGAAAGGCGCCCGCGCTGGCACTGGCGTTATCTGCGGCCGTTTATGCCGTCGCCAACCTGTTCGGGCTCAACTTCCCGTCCTTCCCGGACGGCTACTGGTACTTCAATCCGCTGGCCTGGCAATTCCTGTTCGTGCTGGGTGTGTGGTGCGGCCTGGGCGCGGCCGACTGGGTGTGGCCGCTGCTGCGATCGCGGCTGGTGCTGATTCTCGCGGCCATCTATGCGGTAGCGGTCTTCGTGATGTTTCTCGCCTGGTTTCTCGCCGGGAATAACCTGAACCTTGGCGCCTTCATTCCGGAATGGATCCTTTATGCGTTCGGCAAGACCAATCTCGGCGTGCTGCGCTTGCTGCACTTTCTGGCGCTCGCGATCGTCGCCGATTGGCTGATTCCCTGGGATTGGCGGCCGCTGAGCTGGCGCGTCCTGCGGCCGCTGATTATTTGCGGGCAGCATTCGCTGGAGGTGTTCAGCCTCGGGGTGATACTCGCCTTTGTCGGACAGGTCGCGGTGGTCGGAACGCCGGGCAGCGTCACGACTCGCTTCGCGGTGGGCGTATTCGGCATCGCGGCGATGACCGCCGTAAGTGCGCTGTTGAGCTGGTACTCCTCCACGCGCGTGTCGTTCCGGATCGTGGCCCACGCCGCCGAGGAGGAGGCGAGCGTCGTCGAGTCTCCAGCCGTCGGATCAGCGATACAACGCGCCGGTTCGGGCCATGGCTGAAATTGATCGCCGCGTAAATCGCCTGTCCCGTCAAAGATCGGCCGCCCGGCGCCAGATCGCGCGGGGCGGCCGCATTCATCGAGAGGCCGGCGGCACACTTCATTACTGCTGTTTGACCGTGGTCTTCCGGGTACGGGCGTAGGCGCTGCGCAGCGTTGCACGCTGCTCCTCGGTGAGCTGCTGCTTGACGCCGTCATTCGACGGTTGCGGCGGATCCAGGCGGAGCAGTCCGGCCGGTACGGACTGAGCCGAAGCGGGCGCGACCGGCACCGCCGAAATCAGGGCAATGAGGGCCACGGAGCCGAAAAGAACGCTTAGCGTTCGGGTGTTCAGGGCGAATTTCAGCATGACAAATGTCCTTCTCTCGGTTGACGCGCCGCTCAGGGCTCGGGCGGATGGAGTGTCTTCATACCGGAAACCTCAATTAAGATGACCAGTCAGATTGAAATGAAGGCGCACTCGAACCGGCTTCCTTGGCAACGCAGTGCATTCAATATGACCAGTCAGCTTATACAGTCAATGGGAACTAGGATCACGCTGGATCACGTTTACTTCAACAGCACCTTGAAGGTGGCGTTGAAGAAATCGTCGATCGGGCTTCGATCGCGGGTGATCTTCAGCCGAATGGTGGCGCCTTCCCAAGCGTTCACCAGATAGCGTGCGAGTTGGCCCGGATCGTGACGCGGATCGATATCGCCGGCGGCCTGTGCTTCGCGCAGCGCCGATTCGACAGCGCCACACCAGATATCAAACAAGGAGCGGAGCTCCTCGCGCATCCGCGGATATTCCTGGGCCATCTCGGCGGCGAAAAGCCCCATCATGCAGCCGCGCTCGAAGCAGTTTTTTTCGAGCCTTTCCGCCAAAAAATTGAAGTGATTGCGCAAACGGTCCAGCGGCGCAACGCCCGCCTCGAACAAAATATCCGACCGCGCCCCTTCAAGGTAACGCCGCACGGAATCGATCGCCAGGTCTTCCTTGTTTTCAAAATGATTGAAAAACGATCCCTTGGGAACGCCGGCAGCCTCGGTGATGTCCTGAATCGAACACCCTCTAAATCCATTGGCATGCAGGGTCTCAACCGCGCTGCTTGCCAGTTTCTCACGCAAGCTTGGTCTGGCCATCGAAGCTCCTCCCGTGGAGAATCCTTCTTTGAAAGGAAGAGATATAAGACCGACTGACTTAATTCAATCCCAAAGGCACAAAAAATGACCAGTCAGATTGGCGAATGTGTATACCACTACTATAATACCTAGCCCCAGCCGGCCTACGACGCCTTCAGCCAACCTCCATGCGGCTTTTCCCCGCTGGTCGATGCTTCATGGCGATGGCGCCGGCATCACGATGAGACTGTTGCGGTCGTGGCCGACCATAAGGTCCAAATGCTCGCCCGCGGTCACCGGCAGTGCCTGCGGAAAGCAGTGCAGGACCTGCAACCACCCGCCATCGGAATATTCATCCGGGTGATTGGAAAATGCGACGCCGTCCGCAAGATCGACCTTCATCCACTGCACGATGCCGACCGCAACGCCGTCCGCCTCGATTCCGACCCCGAGCTTGCGAATTTCCGCCACATGTCGCCTGGCCGAAAGATCGATCCTGAGCAGATCAATATCTGTCGAAAGCCTGCGCCACGATTTCATGGACCCGTGCACGGGAAGACGCTGCGGCGCCAACGCGCCAAACGGCGAGAGGTCAAATCCCGATACTTTGCCGGTGAACGCGTATCTTGAAAGAACCTCGCTCTCCACCAGACAACCGGCGGCGGTCGCCGCACGCGGCACGATCGTAGCGCCGGGGCGCAGCAGCCGAGCATGCGCATCCTCAAAGGTTGCCAGCACATCCTCGGCAAGAAGGTCGCTCGACAGAATCTCCGAAATCAGGACGTCCGCGCGCGCTTCGATGTCCTTGCCGACGACAATTTCCCGCGAGCTCTTGTTGAGGACGCGGATCTGCGCCTGATAGCCGTTCGATGCGATGATGCGTTCGGCGGTCTCGGCAATCAGCGGGACTTTCTCGCAGGAGACGATATTGCGCGCGCCGGCGCGCGCCGCCATCATCGACAGCAGGCCGCTGCCGGTACCGATATCGAGAATGCGCGCGTCCCGTCCCTCCCTTTCGATGGCCTTGCGAATCGCCCGTTCAAGGGCATCGTTTCTGCGCTGATCGTTCAGCATCGGCATATGCCAGAACGGCACTATCGACGAAATCAGCCGCCGCATCTGGTGGCGGACGTGGATATTGTCCGGTTGCCGTTCCAGAATCCGGCGAAACTCGGCCAGGGCCTCGTGGCGTCGTCCCGAATCCGCCAGCGCGACCGCAAGATTCGTCAGCACCAGTTCGTCGTCCGGCGCGGTCGACCGGGCGAGCGCAAAACAGCGCGCAGCCTCTTCCGCCCTTCCGGCGCGGTGGAGCAACGCGCCTTTTTCAATCAGGCCATCCAGACGGTGCGGCGCAAGTTCGAGCATCTTGTCGAGATGGCCGATCGCCGCTCCCAGGTTTCCTCTCTCCGTGACGACCCTTGCCAGCAACAGAAGAATGTCGGCCTTGTGATAATCCCGATCCAAAAGTCGCAGATAGGCTTCTTCGGCTTTTTCTAGCTCGCCGCTGGAATGGCAAGCGGTGGCGTTCTTGAGCAGATCAAGAAGAAGTTGCGAAGCGTCGCTATAGCTCTGGTCGGCCGCCATGGTCCTGTTTTCACCGTCGATGGACGCGGGTGAGGGAGCATCGGGGAAAGGGCTTGTCTCGATCGCAAATACGCGTCGCGGCGCTTGAAAATTACCACCGCAGTCTGAAAACCATACGTCAGTACCGATCGTTTCGATCGCCGAACTTTGCCTGGACCTGTGCTGCGCAGAATCAACGCCGATCGACAATAACCCGCCCGTAGCCGATAATCATTGCTAAACCGGGGTGCGGTCCACTGCTTTCGCCCATCATGGTGAGTAGCCGTCCGCAAAATCCCGCCGGTTTCCATCTACGGAACAAACCAACGATATGTTGCCTTGTCGTCGCATTGCGCCTAAAAGGCCACGCTTCAACAGGAAACCGGCGATGGCTCACATTTTCGCAATCAACGACGACGTCCATCACCAGCTTCAAGGGCCGCAGGGCCGCGCCGAGGTCAAGCAGCGCAGCGTCTACACCATTGTCACCTGCCTGCCGATCGAAGCGGATGGACGCACGCGCTACCGCATCAGGAGCAAGACCGAGAACATCGAGCGCGTGGTGACAGAGGAGCAGATCAGCCGACTCGGCTAATTCCGGTGTGGTTCGCTTTTTATTAGCATTTAGTCATGTTGTCCGGATTAGCTTGCTATTTCCGGGCCAATGGCGTACATGCCGCTCATTCGAATAATCGTTTGCCTTGTTGATCGCGCCGAACCGGCTCTACTCCCCAAGACATCGCTGAAATCGGATCAACCCTGCGCGAGGTCGTGCGGGCACAGCGCGCTTTTGCGCATCTTGGAGAAGCAACATGACTACGGGAACGGTTAAGTGGTTCAACGCGACAAAGGGCTTCGGCTTTATTCAGCCGGATGACGGCGGCAACGACGTGTTCGTTCATATCAGCGCCGTCGAGCGTGCCGGCATGAGTTCGCTCAATGAAGGCCAGAAGCTTTCATTCGAATCGAAGGTTGACAGCCAGCGTGGGAAGACCAGCGCGGAAAATCTTCGCGCGATGTAAGGCTTGTACGTTTGGTGCATTGCCTTTTCGCAAAGTCGGAAGCCGCTTTTGCGGACTGCGCGCTAGCCGATCGGGAGATTACCGCGGATGTACCGGGATCTCCGGATCGGTCGCATGCTGACTAGGGCGCGTACTCATAAATCCGATTCTGTGACCGCGGCTGGCTGAACCCGTCGCAAGCAGGTGCAGCAATTGACCCAACTATTCGATCACCTCGTCGGCGGTCGAGAGTAGGTTGTTCGGCACGGTGAGGCTGAGCGCCTTGGCGGTCTTGAGGTTGAGCACCAGCTCGAACTTGGTCGGCGCCCGCACTGGCAGATTGGCCGGTTTCTCTCCCTTGAGGATGCGATCGACGTAGCCGGCCGCCTGCCGGTATTGGTCTATGTAGTCAGTCCCGTAGGAGATCAGGCCGCCGTCGGCAGCGAAGGTATGCTCGAAATAGACCGCAGGCAGTTTGTGCCGCGCCGCCAGCATGATGATGAGCTTGCGATGAATCGCTGTCCCCGGGTTCGACAGCGCGATCAGACCGCCATTTGGGGAGCCCGCAAATTCTGTGATGGCGCGTTCGATCTCGCCCGCGTCGCGCACGTCGACTGGGCTCACCTCCACCCCAAACGACGGCGCCACGGTCTGGATGGCACCCAACTGGCCGCGCCCGGAGGATAGGGTGGGATCCCCAAGGACCGCCGCTCGCGTCACGCCGGGCGCAATCTGTTTGAGCAGTTCCAGCCATTTCCCGCTCATGCTGTCTTCAAAATTCATGAAACCGGTGGCGTTGCCGCCCGGTCGCGCCATACTTGCGACGAGGCCGGCGCCGATCGGGTCGGCGGTGGCTGCGAACACGATCGGCACGGTGCGGGTCGCCTTGAGCAACGCACCCGCGGTCGAGGCGCCAGATGCCTGTATGACATCGGGGGCGAGAGCGACCAATTCCGCCGCGTATTTGCGAGTGTCGTCGGCGTTGCCGCTGGTCCAGCGCGTGTCGATGAGCACGTTGCGGCCGTCGGTCCAGCCCAATTGCTGCAGGCCCTGCACGAACGCAGCGACGCTGGCCTGTGCTTGCGGATCGTCCACGGCCCAGTTCATGAGCACGCCGATGCGCCGCATCCGGTCGGCTTGCTGCGCGCGTGCGGCAAGCGGCCAAACTGCGGTCGCCGCTCCGCAGCCAAGCGTAGTGATAAACTCGCGCCTCCTCATAGAGCCCTCCTATTCAAGACGCAGCAGAATGCGGGGCCAGCGGCCTGAGCGATCCGAACCAACATCGTTTCTTGAGATCGATTTTGTGCCTACCGGCGGCACCAGGCTGCCAATTGATAGAAGCGGAGACTTCGGTGCGTCGCCGTTTTTTGGGCAGCTCTCAGGCAAGCAAAAAGTGCTTGAATGTGCGCGAACGCTACACTGCTTCAGTATCGATGGCTATGTCCGCTTGGGGTCATTCGCGACCGGGACGAGGCCAGCAACAGGTCGCGCCATGTCGGCTATGTTCCTGAAAGCGGAAGTAAAATCAGCGTATTGGCGCCTGCCGCGATGGGCCTTTGCGGGTTTAATGGCGGCGCCCGGCACCTGGCATTGCTGCTTTTGTCCTATCAGATGTGAAGCACGTCACATCCGCCGGCGGGCTTTGGCGCTATTCCCGATGCGCCAAGTTAAGTCAGGGTGAGGATGGATCGATGAAAACGCAGCGGATGGCGTATTGGTGGTTCAGGTTCGTTGTCTCGGGGCGATTTTTCGAGAAGTTCTTCGGCTTGCGTCGCGCCAGGCGCTCGTAGCGCTATCGGCCAAACGCCTGTACTTTTCGGGTCGGCGATCGCCCGCCATTTTCAGGCGCTTGACCTTTCGAGGCCGCCAATCATTTTCTTGCAGAAGGCCACCCCATCGTTCACCGCGTCCCGTCCCTTCCAGACCCAATAGGTTGCACGCCCAGAAAGGGATTGATAACTGCGCAAACGGCGCGATCCCAGGATATGGCCGACATTGTCGGGAAACCGCCTGACTTCGCGTTCCACCAACTCCGCGATCGAAGCCATCAGCGCGTCGAGCCGCCGTCCCCAATCGGACTCCTCGAGTTGGTCGAAGCGCACCCGCAGCGCATATTCGGCTTCGTAGACCTCGACCAGGGTTTCCTTGGCGACCAGAATTCGTTCGTTCTTGAGCGCAAAGTGCAATATCGCGCGTTTGTCTTCGATCCGGTCCAGCACCATCGAGACGGCGATCGCATAGCGCGTGGCCGCGACATCGGCCGCGTTCTTGGTAGGCGCGGCCTTGGTGGCGAGGCGGATCAACTGCCAGGGTGTCTTCAATCGGTTGGCTACCAGCGTCAACGCGAAGGGAATCTGGTCGGCGTGTAACTTTGCGAACGCATCCAGCAGCAGCGTTACTTTGGCGACTTGATCGTCCTCGAATCGGCTGAACCTTTCGGGCAGGGCCTCGTTAAGTTTCGCCAACGCCTCACGCGCGCGTAGCGCGCCGAGCATTTTGATCAGATCGTCATAGGCCGTCGGGCAGGCGGTATAAGTCGCCAGCTTGCCGCGGATTTGTGCGACGTTATCCGGCGAGGCGATGATATTCTCAAGGCTTTTGACGACCTTGGTCTGAAATGTCGAAGCGGCTTGCCGGGCTTCCCGCTGTTTGTCGGTCGCGATCAGATCGGTCACCTGTTTGGTGTAGTCGCGCGCCATGGTCGGCAGCAAATCACGACTGATCCATTCCCAAAGCGCGGATAGCAAACCGCGTTGTAACCTGCCCGAATTGGCATGTTCAGGCGCACCGTCAACCAGCAACGGTTCCAGCGGGCTGAAGAAGTAACGTAGCGGATTGGCGAGACGCTTGTGAGTCTCTCCGGTGGCACGAAATTCGGCGCGCAACGTTTCCATGACTGCAGCAGAGCCCGGAATTTCGGCGCCGCCAAGTTCCAACCGCTCGAGTTCGGTCAGCAGATTGCTGCGCGCCAGCGGCGTCAATCGCTGCAGATACTCCTGGATACGTTGCAACAACATGATCGGCGACTAACGAAACGTTAAAGGCTGCCCGCAGGCCGAAGGCCTCGTGCCCGTGAACCATGAGAACAGGCCGCCGTAAATTAAGTCGTAAAAAAAGTTGTAAGATCGCCACGCCGCAGCGGATCGGAGCCGTTCACATGTTAGCTAACATGGTGGCCAGCAGCCAGCCCGCGCCATGTCACTCAAAATGCGACATTTTTCTTCGATTGTCGCTGCGCCAATATTAGTCAAAAATTAACCGTGGCGACGGGCGGGCGGTTAAATAAGAGTTCAATGCGCGGCAGCTCACTGAATACGCTATCGATTTGCTTGGGCGGGATTAGAGCATTATCGGTTCTGATTGAATCAGAACCGAAGCTCTAGATTGTTGTTCTGACGCGTTTTCTTCACGCGAACCGGTATCCACCCGGATCAAGTCCGGGGCAGGCTTTGCGCGGAAACGCGCTACTGCGTTCTTTTCAGCAACCGATCATAATGCGCCTTGACCACATGGTAGCATTCACAGGCAGTTTTCGTCAGGCCTTCCACGCTCGTTATGTGGATATGGCCGCGGCTGTAGCTGATAATGCCGGCCTCTTGAAGCGAATGCGCGACCAGCGAAACCGCGTTGCGTTGTACTCCGATCATTCGGGCCAGCACTTCCTGAGTCAGCGGTAGCGTTTCGCCATCGTGGATATCGCGAATGCGCAAAAGCCAGCGAGACAAGCGGGCTTCGACCGCGTGCGTAGCGTTGCAGGCCGCTGATTGCTGGGCTTGCGCCAGCAGGGCCTGCTCGTGCCTGATCAACGTCGTTCGAAACGCGACGCTTCGTTCCGCCGCGGCCCGAAGCTGCGCGACGTCAAGGATCGATGCCGTGCCGGGCAGCAGGACCACGGCGTCGGTGAGCGATATTTGGCCGCCAAGTGCGGCTGCCGCGCCGAAAATGCTTTCGCGGCCGATCAATGCCACCTCTACCGATTGACCGCCCGCAAGACCGACCATGATCGAGATGACGCCGCTGTGCGGCAGATAAACATGCGTCTGCGGCGCGCCGGTTCCAATCAGAACCGCTTCTTTAATCATTTCGAAAAACGCAAGATGCGGGCGCAGCGCATCAAGTTCCGCCGCGGGCAAGGATTGCAGTAGCTGATTACGCCATGGAGCGACTGAGGACATGGGAAACCCATATGGCCTGAACTCAATCGGCCGCATGGCCTCGCGCCCACGGCTCCGCAACTCACGCAACAACCATGAGGCACGCTCATCAGTTGCACGATCCTAAAAGTTGTAGCGAGGCATTTATACACGGTAAGGGGCAGACAACCCGGCCGAAATCAGGCCGAAATGTGAATTACGCACTGATTCTCCAACGCAATGTGCGGCTGAGCAAGGCACGGGTGCGGCGGGAGAGGACCCCCGAGGCGACCCATTCCGGTGGTGGAGGACGATCCGCATATCTGTCTTGCGCTCCAGGCTTGGCCGACGCGGCATGGTTATAGTTATGAGGTCGCGCTCGCTGACGGCGGTCCCACGGGCTTCCTTGCCATCGCTTTGAGAAGGTCCGGCTCGCGAGAAAGCCGGCATGAGGCCTTCCAGTTCGGCGCTTCGGCGAACCTGGCGCCCAGTTGTGCGTTGAGTATCATAAAGGGGGATCGCTTGGTTTACGATTCAGAAGCTTCGATGCCGGCCAACGGGCAGGTTCGGGTGGCGCCCCTGCCGCATATTCTTGTGGTCGACGATGATCCGATGGTCTGCATGGCTATCGAGATCTATCTCGAACGGCACAGCTTTAAGGTCACGATCGCCGATGGGGGCGAAGCCGGACTTCGCGCGCTTGATAGTACGGCCTTTGACCTGATGGTCGTCGATATCTTCATGCCGCATATGCGCGGCTTCGAGTCGATCCGCATTTTTCACGAGCGCGCGCCGACAATCCCATTGATCGCGATGTCCGGCTACGCTTTTGCGAATCTCGACTCGCCGGCTCCGGACTTCTTGAGGATGGCGCTTGAACTCGGCGCGTCGCGGTGTCTGCGCAAGCCGTTTACGCCGGAGGCGTTGCTTACGGCGATCAACGAATGCTTAGCGGAATCCAGGTCTCGCCCTGCTCGTGTAGTCAAACCGAGATAGTGGTGGCGGCTAATGGGATCAAATAATGATTATAATGATCCGGGTTGTTCCCTCTTTCGCCGCTACTTGTGCGTTAAAGCGTCGTCCCCTACTAATGGGGGCGTGCATGAATCTGTTCCGGGTGCAGCTTGCGTTCCGCAAGCAAGCCTCATTTTCTTAGTGTCGAGGAACGATCTCACATGAGCGAAAAACCGCCCAGCCGCGGCGAGATATTCGTTGTCGATGACGATCCCGCAGTCCGCGAAACCCTTTCCATGGTCCTGTCGGCCGGAGGTTATGAAGTCATCTGCTTTGCGGACGGCGCGGCGCTGCTGTCGGTCGCGCGGAGCCGGACTCCCGCATGCATCCTGCTCGACGTTCATATTCCCGGCAAATCGGGCCTCGATATTCTGAAGGAGCTGCACGGCGAGGATTATCCCGCACCGATTTTCATGATCTCGGGGCTTGGCGACATCGCGATGGCCGTTAATGCAATCAAGAGTGGGGCGCTGGATTTTATCGAAAAGCCGTTCCGGGGCAACGAAATCGTCGCGCGGCTGGACGAGGCAATCGGCGCCTATGCGCGGCGCCAGGCCGATCACTCGGCGTCGAGAATCTCATCACTGCGTATTCCGGGTCGCGAACCGCTGACGCGGCGCGAGCGCGAAGTGCTGGAACAATTCACGTCCGGCGCTTCGAACAAGGAGGCCGGCCGTCATCTTGGAATTAGCCCGCGCACGATCGAAGATCACCGCGCCAACATCATGAAGAAACTCGGCGCAAGGAATGCCGCCGACCTGGTCCGGATTGTGATGACCGCCTCGCGTGTTTCCTGAACCGTCAATTCCCGCGCGGGCCGAGCGGTTGCGAGAGGCCTTGAGCGGAAATCTCGTGGACCCATAAGCTTTCTCGTTTGCCCGTGATCGGCGAAGCAGGCCGTCACAATATTCTCCCGGAACGATCCGCGCAGCACTTGCTCGGCATGGATTGCCTGTGAGATGACTTGAGCTTGAGGTCTCGAACGGGTGTCGCCATGGCGGATAACCACAAGACGGGAGCGCAGGCGCTCCGCAGCGCGCGCTGGTTCGCGCCCGACGATCTGCGCGCGTTCGGCCATCGTTCGCGCGCGATGCAGATGGGCTATGCGCCGGAAGAGTGGAAAGGCCGCCCGGTCATTGCGATCCTCAATACCTGGTCGGACGCGCAGCCCTGCCATATGCATTTCAAGTCGCGCGTCGATGACGTCAAGCGCGGCGTTCTGATGGCCGGCGGCTTCCCGATGGAATTGCCGGCGCTGTCGCTGTCGGAATCCTTGTTGAAGCCGACCACGATGCTCTACCGCAATCTCTTGGCGATGGATGCCGAGGAATTGCTGCGCGGCCATCCCGTCGACGGCGTGGTGCTGATGGGGGGCTGCGACAAGACCACGCCGGCGCTGCTGTTGGGCGCCACCAGCATGAACTTGCCGGCGATCTATCTGCCCGCGGGTCCGATGCTGCGCGGCAACTGGAAGGGCAAGACGCTTGGCTCGGGTTCGGACGCCTGGAAATACTGGGACGAGCGGCGCGCCGGCAGGATTTCCGACAAGGACTGGGTCGGTGTCGAGGCCGGCATTGCCCGCAGCTACGGCACCTGCATGACGATGGGCACCGCCTCGACCATGACGGCGATTGCCGAATCCATCGGCATGACGCTGTCCGGCGCCTCGTCGATTCCGGCCGCCGATTCGGGCCACATCCGCATGGCGTCCGAATGCGGCCGCCGCATCGTCGAGATGGTCTGGGAGGATTTGACGCCGCGAAAGATCCAGACGCGGCAGGCGTTCGAAAATGCCATTGCGGTGGCGATGGCGATGGGTTGCTCCACCAATGCGATCATTCATTTGATCGCGCAGGCGCGCCGCGCGGGTCAAGACATCGGGCTCGACGATTTCGAGAAGGCCAGCCGCAAGGTGCCGGTGATCGCCAATGTGCGGCCGAGCGGCGACAAATATCTGATGGAGGATTTTTATTACGCCGGCGGATTGCCGGGCCTGATGGGTCGGATCAGGAATCACCTGCATCTCGATTGTCTGACCGTGACGGGCCGCACCCTCGGCGAAAATATCGCCGGCGCCGAGGTCTACAATGACGACGTCATCCGTAGCGTCGAGAACCCGATTTATGCCGAAGGGGCGCTCGCGGTGCTCAAGGGCAATCTCGCGCCTGACGGCTGCGTGATCAAGCCTTCCGCCTGCGAACCGCGCTTCCTCAAGCATACCGGGACGGCGCTGGTATTCGACGATTATCCTTCGATGAAGAAGGCAACCGACGATCCAAATCTCGACGTCACTGCCGATCATGTGCTGATCCTGCGCAATGCGGGGCCGCAAGGCGGACCCGGCATGCCGGAATGGGGCATGCTGCCGATCCCGGCAAAACTGGTGAAGCAGGGCGTGCGCGACATGGTGCGGTTGTCGGATGCGCGCATGAGCGGCACCAGCTACGGCGCCTGCATCCTGCATGTCTCGCCGGAATCCTATATCGGCGGGCCGCTGGCGCTGGTGAAGAACGGCGACAAGATCACGCTCGACGTTGCCGCGCGCAGCATTAATCTCGACGTGGGGGAGGCGGAACTGAAAAAGCGCCGCGCCGAATGGAAGCAGCCCGAGACGCGCTACGCGCGCGGCTATGGCTGGATGTTCACCAGGCACATCAAGCAGGCCAATGAAGGCTGCGACTTCGATTTCCTCGAAACCTCATTCGGCGCGCCGGTCGGGGAGCCATCGATTTTTTGACGGAAGATCAAGGGCGAGCGAGCCATGTCAGGACTCAGCGACACCACCCGCGAAAAACTGAAAATCGTCTCCACCGCGACGGTCGCAACGGCCCTATACAAGCGCGGTTTTCGAATCCAGATGATTCAGGACGTGCATCCCCTAAATCCCGACCAGCCGGTGCTGGTCGGCGAGGCCTTCACGCTTCGCTACATGCCGGCGCGCGAGGATATCAACAAGATCGAGGTGTTTCGCGATCGTAGCCATCCGCAGCGCAAGGCGATCGAAGAGTGCCCGCCCGGCGCGGTGTTGGTGATGGATAGTCGCAAGGATGCGCGTGCCGCGTCAGCCGGGGCGATCCTGGTGACGCGCTTGAAGCAGCGCGGCGTTGCCGGCGTGGTCACCGACGGCGGTTTTCGCGATTCGGCCGAAATCGCCAAGCTCGGCTTTCCCGCCTTTCACCACCGGCCGAGCGCGCCGACCAATCTCACGCTACACCAGGCGATCGAGATCAACGTCCCGATCGGTTGCGGCGACGCGCCGGTATTTCCCGGCGACGTGATCCTGGGCGATACCGACGGCGTGATCGTGATCCCCGCATATCTTGCCGACGAGATCGCGAATGAGGCCTTCGAGATGACGGTGTTTGAGGATTTCGTCACCGAGCAGGTGAAGAAGGGCCGCTCGATCTTGGGACTCTATCCCGCAACCGACGAGCAGACGCTGGTCGAGTTTGCGGCATGGCGGAAGAAGAAGGGGTGGTGACTCTTTAACCTCTCCGGCTTGCGGGGAGAGGTCGGATTGCGCGCCAGCGTAATCCGGGTGAGGGGGACTCTCCGCAAGTTGCGCTCGTTGAGAGAGCCCCTCACCCCAACCCTCTCCCCGCGAAGAGCGGGGCGAGGGAGCAGAGGCGCTCAAGCGGGAAGAGCAAGTCTCACGCCTCGCCCTTCTCCACCAACCCCACCGCCCATAGCGCGAACGCGTAGGCGATCGCGACTTCGTCGAGCCGGTTGAAACGCCCCGAAGCGCCGCCATGGCCCGCGCCCATATTGGTGCGCAACAGCACCGGGCCGCCGCCCGTCATGGTCGCGCGCAGCCGCGCGATCCATTTCGCCGGCTCCCAATAGGTGACGCGCGGATCGGTCAGGCCGGCCATCGCGAGAATCGCCGGATAGTCTTTCGCCGCGACGTTGTCGTAGGGCGAATACGAAAGGATGGTCCTGAAGGCGGCTTCGCTTTCGGTCGGGTTGCCCCATTCCGGCCATTCCGGCGGCGTCAGCGGCAACGAGTGATCGAGCATGGTGTTGAGCACATCGACGAACGGCACTTCGGCGACGATGCCGGCAAACAAATCGCCGGCGCGGTTGGCGACCGCGCCCATCAGCATGCCGCCGGCGCTGCCGCCATGGGCGACGATGCGCTTTTCGCCGGTATAGTTGGCCGCGATCAGCGCACGCGCGCAAGCGGCGAAATCATCGAAGCTGTTGGTCTTCTTCTCGCGCTTGCCGTCGAGATACCAGTTCCAACCCTTGTCGGCGCCGCCCCTGATATGCGCGATCGCGTAGACAAAGCCGCGATCGACCAGCGACAGGCGGTTGGCGGAAAACGACGCCGGCATCGCCATGCCGTAGGAGCCGTAGCCGTAGAGCAATAGCGGCGCGGTGCCGTTGCGCTTGAAATCCTTGGCATGAAGGATCGACACCGGAACCTCTGCGCCGTCGTGCGAGGTCGCCATGATGCGGGTGGTGACGTAGTCGGCGGGATTATGGCCGGAGGGGATTTCCTGCCGCTTACGTAGGCTTCGCGTGCGCCTCGCCATGTCGTAATCGTAGACTTCGGACGGTGTCGTCATCGACGAATAAGAGAAGCGCAGATTGGTCGTCTCGAATTCGTAGCCGCCCATGGTGTCGAGCGAATAGGCGGTCTCGTCGAAGGCGATGGCGTGTTCCTCGCCGCTTGCGAGATCGCGGATCACGATTGCGGGCAGCGCGTTGGCGCGTTCCAGCCGCACCATGTGGCCGGAGTAAAGTTCGAGATCGATCACATAGACGCCTTCGCGATACGCGATCAGGTCGCGCCAGTTCGTTCGCTCGGGCGCCTGCAAAGGCGCGGTGACGACCTTGAAATCGATGGCCCCGTCCGCATTGGTGAGAATGAACAGTTCGTCGCCGCGATCGGCGACCGAATATTGCACGTCGCTCTCGCGGGCCGCGATAAGGCGGGGCGGAGCGGCGGGATTGGCGAGATCAACCAGGCGCTGTTCGGAGGTTTCATGGTCGCCGCCGGCGATCACGCAAAACCGGCCGCTTGAGCTTTCGTGGATATGCGTGAACCAGCCGGGGTCATGCTCTTCGTAGACCAGGACGTCGTCGGCCTGTTTCGTCCCCAGGCGGTGAAGCCACACCTGCATCGGGCGGTGATTATCGTCGAGTTTGACGTAGAAGAACGCGTCCGCATTCGTACTCCAGACCACGGAGCCGTCGGTTTCCTCGATGAGATCGCCGAGATCCGTCTTGCCGGCCCAGTCGCGCACGCGAATTGAAAAATATTCCGAGCCCTTGACGTCGGCGCTCCACGCCTCCAGCCGATGATCGGGCGAATGCCGCGCACCGCCGAATTTGAAATAGGCGTGCTTGGCGGCGAGTTCGTCGCCGTCGAGAATGATTTCGGCCTCGCCGCCGTCGCGCGGGCAGCGTGCGAACAATTCGTGCTGGCCGCCCTCGCGGAACTTCCGCATATAGGCAAACGCGCCGTCCGGCGAGGGAACGCTCGAATCGTCCTCCTTGATGCGCCCGCGCATTTCCTTGACCAGCCGCTTCTGCAATGAAGCGGTGTGGCCGAGCAGGCCTTCGGTGTAGTCGTTCTCCGCTTCCAGATATTTGCGGATATCGGGGCTGAGGATGGAGGGATCGCGCAGCACCTCCTGCCAGTTCTCGTCCTTCATCCAGGCGTAGTCATCGACAAGGGTGATGCCGTGGGTGGTGAAAGAATGCGGCCGGCGCGGCGCGACCGGCGGCGTCAAGGGGCTCTTTTTGTCCATCGGCTTGTCACTCGGCTTCCGTTGTACGTGGTGTCATATCGGGTTTCGCCAGCGGATTGCCAGATAAGGCGCAGTCGCACCAGCACTTCTTCGTCATTCCGGGATGGTGCATAAGCACCAGACCCGGAATCTCGAGATTCCGGGTTCGCTGCTTCGCATCGCCCCGGAATGACGGCGTCCCGCGCGGCTTGTTGATCACGGGGTTGTATGGTTAGGCTTTCCGGCACGCCCCTGAGTAGCCCCATGCTTTTCAACTCCTACCCGTTCATTTTTGTGTTCCTGCCGGTCGTCCTGCTGGGCTATTTCGCGCTGGGCCGGAGGAGCAATCTGGCACCCGTGATCTGGCTGGCGCTGGCGTCGCTGGCCTTCTATTCGTTCAGCAACTGGCAGTTTGTACTGTTGCTGCTCGGCTCGGTCGCCTTCAACTATCTCGTTGGCCTGTTGTTGATTTCGCGCCGCTTGCGCGCCGTCCCGCGATTTTCCGTCCTCACTTTCGGCGTGACCGGCGATCTTCTGGTGCTCGGCATTTTCAAATATGCCGGTTTTTTTGCCGCCAACCTCAATGCCATGTTTGCGACCGGCCTTGTGGCGAACATCCTGCTGCCGGTCGGCATTTCCTTCTACACCTTCACCCAGATCGCGTTCCTGGTCGATGCCTACCGGGGCAAGGTCGCGCACTACGCCCTGCCGCATTACGCGCTGTTCGTTACCTACTTCCCGCATCTGATCGCCGGGCCGATCCTTCATCACCGGGATATGATCCCGCAATTCGAATCCGCGGAATCAAAGCGGCCAAATCCGCATTTGATTTTGTGCGGCCTGATCATTTTCGGGATCGGGCTGTTCAAGAAGACCGGCCTTGCCGATGGCGTCCAGCCGCTGGTCTCGCTTGCCTTTGGCCCGGTCACGCCATCGTTCGACCGGGCATGGATCGGCGCGCTGGCCTACACCTTCCAGCTCTATTTCGATTTCTCGGGCTATTCAGACATGGCGATCGGCATATCGTTGATGTTCGGGATCTTCCTGCCGCTCAATTTCAATTCGCCCTACAAGTCCTGCAACATCATCGATTTCTGGCGGCGATGGCACATGACGCTGTCGCAATTCCTGCGCGACTATCTTTACATTCCGCTCGGCGGCAACCGTCACGGTCCGCTGCTCCGGTATGTGAACCTGATGATCACGATGCTGCTCGGCGGCCTCTGGCACGGCGCGGCCTGGACCTTCGTCGTGTGGGGCGCGCTACATGGGGTGTATCTCTGCGTCAATCACGCCTGGATCAATTACGGCCCCGCGGTCGCGCCGCGGTTTGCGCGCGCAGCGAATATCGCGGCGTCCATTCTGACGTTCCTTGCGGTCGTCGTCGCCTGGGTGATTTTCCGCGCCGACAGCCTGACCTCGGCGTTGGTCGTGCTGTCAAAAATGGCCGACCCCTCCCACGTCGTTTTTGGTCGTGGCGAGGTCCTCCAAAGCGTGTTCATCATGAGCTATGCCGCGATCGCCTGGTTCGCGCCAAATACGCAAGCGATCATGGGTTACGACCACAAGAATCGCACCGTCGGCGAGCAACTCAGCGCGTGGCAGAGACGTCCGGTCTTTATCTATGTCACTGCCGCGGTGTTTGTGTTCGGGATTCTCGGAATCCAGCAGCACAGCGAATTCATTTATTTCAGGTTCTGAGCATGATTGGGACCCGAAAGGCCGCGCTAGCGCAAAGTGGGTGCTGGTTTTACCTCGCGACAAACGCGAAAGCGTTTGCGCGGAGGTCATGCTCAAACGAATGAGCGCATCGGCAAGAAATCTGATCCGGTTTCTGTGCGCGAGCCTGTTCATCATGGCCGCGGCGGCCGCGCTCAATTTCACCGTCGATCCCTTGCAGATTTTCAGGCCCGCGCGTTTGTTCGCGGCGATGTATTCCAATGACAGCCGCATGCAGGATGCCGGGCTGATCCAAAGCCAGCGATACGATACCGTATTCATGGGCACGTCGCTGGCGATTCATTTCCGGCAGAGCGACATCGATCGCCTTCTCGGTGTCAAGTCGCTGAAGCTGGCGCTGAACGGCTCGAGTTCGCGGGAGCAGGTTTTCGTGCTCGCGGCAGCACTTGCACGGCATCCCAAGCGCGTCATCTGGGAAGTCGACGACTGGATTTTTCATGACGCGGCTGACATCGACTCGGATGTCTACATGCCGGCCGATCTCTACCGGCGAAATGCCAGAGGATTCGCCGGTTATTTACTGAGCGGAAACATGGCGCGCGAATCGGCGTGGATCATGGCGCGATCGATCCCGTCGCTCGAGCCCGTCGTCGCCCGGCTGACCAATGGCTTGATGTTCAAATTCTCGATTTCCGGCGTTGATGAAATCAATCTTCTGCGGCCGGATTTCGACGTCGCCGGGACCTACAACGCCAAACAGGCGATCGCCTCTTTCAGACACATCACCGATCCGGCACGGAGCAAGTACCTGGCGGATGATACCGACTATGACATGAAGGTCCGCGCCTTCGAGCGCGACGCGGTCGGTCTCATTGCAGCAAACCCGGACGTAGCGTTCGACATTTACTTGCCGCCTTATTCGATATTGCAATGGGTCGCGCTACGGGACACGTCTCCCGTGACGTTGAGGAGCGTCTATGATTTCTACGTCTATTTCTGCCGGCGGCTGGTTGCGTTTCCGAACGTCCGTCTTTTCGATTTTCGTAGCGTTGAGGAAGTGACGCACAATTTGGATAACTACCTCGACGTGGTCCACCATTCACCGGCGATTGACATGAAGATTCTTGACTGGCTCGCCGAAGGTAAGCATCGCGTCGATCCGGCCGCGCCGACGGCTTACCTCGATCGGCTCAAGGCGCAGGTCGAGGCGTATCGAGTGGAGAATCTCAGTCGGTAGCGCGCTAGTTTACCGCGAACTCTGTTCCACCTCTCCCGTGGGGAGAGGTCGGATCGCTCTTGCGATCCGGGTGAGGGGTCACGGTCCAACGATAGACCGCAACCCCTCACCCCAACCCTCTCCCGATGGGAGAGGGAGCTCACTGCCGTTGGGGTGCGCGCATAAGCGGGGCTTCTCTCACTAATTCCGCAGCCGCGTGCCGGCGTTGCCGCCGAACATCGGTATCCGGTTGACCGCAAGCACCACTGCGAAGGTGATCGCCAGCATCGCGATGCCGAGCACGGAGATCGCGGCAAGGTCGCCGCTTTCATTGAGGTCGTAGATCAGGACGCTGATCACCTTGGTCTGCGAGGTGAACAGCACGATCGCCGCGGAAAGCTCGCGCATCACGCCGATGAAGATGAAGCACCATGTCGCAATCACGCCGGTGCGCAACAAGGGCGCGGTGATCTTTCGTAAGGATTGCAGCCGTGTTGCGCCGAGAATGCGGCTCGCGTCTTCCAGTTCCGGATGGATGGTGGCAAACGCCGCCTGCAATTGCTGATAGGCCGACGGCAGGTTGATGGTCAGAAACGCGATGAGAAGAATCCACAGCGTGCCGTAAAGAACGAAGGGCGGCCGCGTGTAGCTCAGGAACAAGCCGACGCCGAGCACGATGCCTGGAACGGCGACCGGCGCGGTGGCGAGAAAGCCCAACACGCGATGTCCAGCGATCACCTTGCGGGTCGTGACATAGGCGATCACGAGCGCAAGCAGGGTGCCGACGGTCGCGGTCGCGGTGCCGAGGATGACGGTGTTCTTCAGCGCAAGCTGGGTCGACGACAATTCGGTGAACACGAACACGATATTGTGCAGCGTGAACGTCGCGGGCATCACCAGCGTAGTCGCGTTCGGCGAGAATGCCGCGTTGAACAACGCGAAATAAGGCAGGAACACCGGATTGAGCAGCATCACGAGGCAGAAGGCGAGCGCCGCCCAGCGCCACTTCTTCATTTCGACGCGGCGCGGCGCGCCATATTTGCCGCCCAAGACCGAATAGCCGCGGCGCCCGAGAATGAACTTCTGGCCTTGCAGCAACAGGATCGTCAGAATCAACAGCGGCACCGCGGCGGCCGCGGCGAGTTCGAGTTTCGGCGGATACTGAAACAGGCTCCAGATCTTCGTGGTCATGGTGTGGAAGCCGGCCGGCAGCGCCAGGATCGCCGGCGAGCCGAACAGCGTCATGGCCTGCAGAAACGCGATCAAGGCGCCGGCAACCAGAGCCGGAAGCGCCAACGGGATCGTCACGCGCCGCGCCGTGGTCCACGCGCGGCCGCCGAGAATCGCGGAGGCATCCTCGAGTTCGCCCGGCATGTTGTCGAGCGCGTTCGCAACCAATACGAACACGAAGGGGAACGTGTAGCAGGAAATGACGAAGATGACGCCGGCCAGCGAGTAGATATTGAAGAGATGCTCGTCGGAGTCCGCAGCCGTCACGGCGCGATAGAGCTGGTTCAGCAGTCCGCTGTTGGGCGCCGCCAGCAACTCCCACGCCACCGCGCCGAGAAAGGGCGGCGTCACGAAGGAAGCCGTGACCAGCGCGCGGATGAATTGCCGACCCGGCATGTCGGTGCGCGATACCAGCCATCCCATGGGTGCAGCGATAGTGCAGCAGAGGATGGCGGAGGTGGTCGCAATGATAGCGGTGGTCACCAGAGGATCGAGGAAGTCGGGATCGGTAAACAGCGTGACAAAGTTTTGCAGTGTCGGATGGCCGGTCTTGTCCGCGACGCTGTAGATCGCAAGCCACGACATCGGCAGCACGATCAGCGCAATCATGAACGCCGCGAACAGCCAGAGGATCGGCTTGGTCCAGTCGATTTTGGCCTTGGGATTGTCGACGCTTTCGGTGATGGTCATGTTATCCGTTACACCCGAAACAGCCGCGCATAGCGGGTCTTGATCTCTTCCGCCATCTTCTCGACCCCGGCGGCATCTTCCTTCATCAGCTTGATGTCGGAAATCTTGCGGCGTCCCGGTTTCGCCTGCACCTGCGGGTGAACCGAATATTGCGCCGTGAAATCGGTGAAGAATTGCTGGGTTTGGCGCGTATGCAGCCAGGCCTGAAACAGCCTTGCGGCGCTGGGATGCGGTGCCGCGGCGAATATCCCGGTGGGGCCCGAGATGGTCGGCGTGCCCTCAGCCGGATATATCGCCTCGACCGGCTGGCCGGCCTCCTTCAACAGCACTACATTGTAATCGTTGCCGTCCGCCATGATGGCGCGCTCGCCCAGCGACAATTTCTTCGGCGGGTCGGTCGAGGATTGCACCTGCATGACACGTTGTTTCGACAGCTTCTCCAGGTAGTCCCAGCCGAGTTCGCGAACGAGCTGGAACGTGGCCGTCATGATGGTGCCGCTATAGGCGGGATGGCCTTTCACCATCTTGCCGGCCCACTTCGGATCGAGCAGGTCGGCAAAGCTTGCCGGCGCGTCGCTGGATTTGACGAGACGGGTGTTGTAGGCGATCGACGACAGCCAGATCCGCGAGGTCGCGAACATGCCGTCGGAATCGCGAGAGGTTTCCGGAAAATATTTCGCGATATCTTCGGAGACGAATGGCGCCAGCCAGCCGTTGCGCTTCCAGGAAATGAAATGAGAGGCATCGGCGGTAGAGACCATGTCGGCGGCATGGATGCCGGAGGCAAATTCCTGCCCGATCCGCTGAAACAGCCGCTCCGAGCCGGAGCGCTCGATCTGCACCTGGACTCCCGGATATTGCGCCTCGAAGGCTTTGCCGAGCTTTTCTGCCACCGGCAAATCCATGGCTGAATACAGCACGACCTTGCCGTCCTTCTTGGCTGCTTCGATAAGTTGCGGCGTGATCTCAACGGGCTCCGGTGCGGCCGCCTTGAGCGGGGCGGCGAAAAGCGAAAGCCCGAGCGCCGCCGATCCCTTGATGGCATCGCGCCTCGACCATTTCCGCCGCTTCATGGCAAGCCTTCCGGTCATCGGCTGAGCGCGCGGCAACGCTCGGTCGGCAGCGTCAGCCAAACTTCGGCGCCGGCGGGAACGGCGGTTTGCGTCGATGTGACGGCGCGCAACGTCGTGCCGTCGGCGGTCTGCAGCATGTAGTCGCGGTTGGCGCCGAGAAACACCTGCCGCGTCACGGTCGCCTTGACCGCGTTGTCGGGGGTTTGCGGCGGGCTCGTCGAGAGCTGGATGTCGTGCTGGCGGATGGCGACCGCAGCATTCTGGTTCGGCGAAAGCTTCGCGCCGACCACACGCAGCGTCGCGCCGGAAAACGCGATGTGGTTCTCGTCGCGGGCCGTTCCCTTGATTACATTGCTGGCGCCGATGAAGCGCGCGACGAATTCGGATTGCGGCCGGTCGTAGATATCTTCGGGCGTGCCGAGCTGGTCGATCTTGCCGCCGTTCATCACCGCGATCAGGTCGGCGGTGGTCATCGCTTCCGACTGGTCGTGGGTGACGTAGACCGTCGTATAGCGGTACTGGTCGTGCAGCCGGCGGATTTCGAATCGCATCTCCTCGCGCAAATTGGCGTCGAGGTTGGAGAGCGGCTCGTCGAGCAACAGCGTTTCCGGCTCGACCACCAGCGCGCGCGCCAGCGCGACGCGCTGCTGCTGGCCGCCCGACAATTCGCCGGGATAACGTTGCGCCAGGGCCTCGAGCTTCGTCGTTCCAAGGATCGCCGCGAGCTTCTTGGCGATGGTGTCGCGGTCGAGTTTGCGCAGG